>Ga0307934_1000145_pt1 | contig 59065 bp, 60 predicted proteins | sample OrgLakmetageno90_FD_201838 | JGI IMG/M metagenome (GOLD analysis project Ga0307934, IMG submission 201838) | Saline water microbial communities from Organic Lake, Antarctica - #90 | ecosystem: Environmental > Aquatic > Non-marine Saline and Alkaline > Saline | place: Antarctica: Organic Lake...
CCAAATCCGCGCCCAGCGTGAGATCCAACCGCGTGCGCTCAGCGCCTTTGCCAGCGGTCAAATCTCCCGCAACTTCAATCGGATAAAGGTATTGACCATTCATTTCCACCACCAAGCTGAACAGTCCACCTGCTTCAATCGCGCTTGACGAATACAAAGTCGAGTTAGGTTTATTCGCATCGACACGGATGCGTAACTCGTAGTTTTGATCAATGACCGGAGTCGTTACTGGCGTGCGCCCGACTTCCAGACCATCCTTAAGCAAAATCAAAATCGCCCCGTCCACATCCAAGGGTTGCCCCACCTGATCGCGAACCATGCCGTAGATTGTGTAATAGGGGGCTGGCGGAAAGGCTTGCAGCACGGAGACCGCACAAGCGCACAGTAGCGTCAAGAAAATGGGCACCCTTTTCATCGTGCTTGCCCCGGGTTGAACCGACCAAAGACGGCTGACGAATACCGCCGAGAAACGACGCTGTTAAACCACAAAGTGTATGTCTGTATCATGTTAGAGCTCTCGCCGAAATTGATTCGCGTCATGAGAGTTCCGTAGTAGACTAGAGTCGTGTTTCGCGCAAAAATGCTAGAACCACAATACTCTGCTAAAGTGCAGACATGATGTATATTGTTTAGGTGACTATGAGGTATTTATCCTATTACTCAAGAAGTTTAATCACTTAATTACATATAGAATTTAAATATTACATAATGAAAAACTACTGAGTATTCAGCTAGATCGCGTTCGAAAAAAGCGCCAAGTCCGAAGACAGGGCACCTAAAAAATCATCGGCCGATTGAGCTTTGTTCCGAGAAAGGACAAACGATCTACATGACCTGATTTTGCACAGTAAAAGTGAGCATTCCACCGCTAGTCAGAATACGAGTCATGTGCACTTATACCGCTTTAGATATGTAATGCGCTCTAAACGGCTGCGGCCCTGATTAATTTATTGTAGCCGCCCTGCTCTGTTGGGGCCTTTCAGCAGGATGCTGGCACGCGGCACTGAGCGCCGTGACTAAAACAACAGACGCATTCTAATTCTAAAAAGTTAGCAGCAGCCTAAAACAAAAAAGCGCCCCTAATGAAGGAGCGCTTTAAAAATGGCAGGCCGACAGGGATTTGAACCCCGACAAGCAGTACCAAAAACTGCTGTGCTACCATTACACCATCGGCCTAATGAAGTGCGGTAGCGTAGAAATCATTCCTCAATCGTCAAGCCCTCTCTCCAAGAATATTTAAGTAGAACCATAGGTTGACGTGTTGTAAAAAAGACCGTTTAAAAGAACTTTAATGGATGAAGTAGAGCAATCGGGCAAAAAACCGAAATACAAACGCATTATTCTTAAATTGAGCGGAGAAGTGTTGCGAAACACCGAAGATGGCGACCCCATCGACGCCAATACCCTTCGCTCGATCTGCGAAGAAGTTAAAAAAGTCTACGATATCGGTGTTCAAATCGGTCTCGTCATCGGCGGAGGAAACATCTTTCGCGGATTGAGTGGTTCGGAGATGCGAGGGGTCGATCGCACCACGGGCGACTACATGGGCATGCTTGCCACTGTTATCAACGGTCTCGCCCTGCTTGATTGCCTCGAAAAAATGGGAGTCACCGTGCGCCTACAAAGCGCAATCCCAATGGATAAGCTCGCCGAGCCCTTTATCCTGCGACGTGCCACCCGACACCTTGAACGCGGTCGAGTAGTCATCTTTGCCGGTGGAACTGGAAACCCCTATTTTTCAACCGATACCTCTGCCGCACTACGCGCCAGCGAAATCGGGGCCGACATGTTAATGAAAGCGACCAAGGTCGATGGTATTTACAATAAAGACCCCGCTAAGCATGCGGACGCGGTCAAATACGACCACATCCCCTACATCGACGCCCTCCGCGAGCGCTTGCAGGTCATGGACTCGACCGCTTTTTCACTTTGCATGGAAAACAAACTACCCATCCTCGTATTTAGCATGACTGAGCCTGGATCCATCTATCGTGCTGTTATGGGCGAACAGATTGGCACACTCGTTAACTAGATACGGCTAAAGCTTTACTCACTTACACCTTTATTATTATGGAACCGAACGAAATCATCAAATCCATGAACGCCGACATGAAGAAGGCGGTCGATCACACTCTACACGAATTCAGCAGCCTACATACCGGCAAAGCTACGCCAGCGATGCTCGACGGCGTCAAAGTGCATGCCTACGGGAGCACTGTTAGCATGAAAGAAGTTGCTGCCGTCACGACCCCCGACGCCCGGACCATCATGGTGCAGCCTTGGGATAAAAGCGTGATCAAGGACATCGAAAAAGCGATCCAGGAAGCCAACCTCGGGCTCAACCCCATCATCGATGGCGGCATCCTTCGCGTGCCCGTCCCTGAACTCACCGGACAACGCCGACAAGAACTCGCCAAAACCGCCGGTAATATGGCAGAAGACGGGCGCATCCGCGTTCGCCAAGCCCGCCGAGATGCACTCGACTTATTTAAAGCCGCCAAAAAGGACGGGCTTTCGGAGGACGACGTGAAGCTCTACGAAAAAGACGTTCAAAAGGCACACGACGATTACATTGCAGAGGTGAACACCCACCTCACCCACAAAGAAACAGACCTGAAAAAAGTCTGATCTAAGTAGCCAAATCTCTATCCATTGCGTCCGGTCCTCTTAAGAGTTTCACCGGACGCATTATTTACACACACAGCTAACACGTGATTCCACTCAAAGCAGCCAAACGAGTCGTCATAAAACTCGGCACAGGCGTCCTGACCAAAGGTATCGGCCAGTTGGATACTGATCGGATCAGCGAACACTGTCAACAAGTGCAATCGCTCCGTCAACGTGGCATCGAAGTGGTCGTTGTCAGCTCAGGTGCCATCGGGCTTGGCATGGGTAAGCTCGGCATCGAGCGGCGCCCTAAAGACCTCGCCTCACTCCAAGCCTGCGCCGCAGTTGGGCAGACTATCTTGATGAATACCTGGCAAAAATGCTTCGATGCACATTCGCTCACAGTGGCTCAAATCCTACTTACCCGCGAAGATTTAAGAGCACGCCATCGCCACAATGCCGTCTTCAATACTCTTGAACGCTTACTCAGTCAGGGCACAGTCCCGATCGTTAATGAAAACGATACCGTCAGTGCTTCTGAAATAAAGTTCGGAGATAACGATACCCTCTCCGCTCTGGTCGCCAGCGTCATAAACGCTGACTTACTCTTCATTCTTTCAAATATTGAAGGCCTCATTGACATGCAAGGCACTGGCAAGGTTATACCTTACGTGCCCAAAATCACGCAAGAGATTGAGGCCATGGCACAAGGCACCAAGCAAACCACTTCTGTTGGCGGGATGATTAGTAAACTCTCGGCCGCAAAAATTGCGCAACGTGCGGGATGTGGAGTCGTCATCGGCAGCGGTCAAGACACTGAACTCTTCGACAAGATTCTTGAAGGAAAAGAAATCGCGACCTACTTTGCACCGAGCGATCTTCCAGTGAAATCACATAAGCGATGGATCGCGATCCAAGACGATACTCAAGGAGCCCTAGAAGTCGACGAGGGTGCTGCCAAAGCAATTATTGAGTCAGGTAAAAGCTTACTGCTTGCCGGAATCACAAAATCTGAGGGCAACTTCGAACCCGGCGATGTTTTACTGATAAGAAGTGCGACAGGATCAGTCTTCGCACATGGAACCGCCGAAATCGACAGCGACCAACTAAGTCAATGTATCGGATTGAACAATGCCGAAGCGGCAAAAATCCTACCATCTCCATTCAGCGCGGTAATCGTCCACCGAGATAATCTCGTTCTGCTTTAAACGCTTCGACTAAGTTGGTACTCAGGGAGGGATTTGAACCCTCACGCCCTTGCGGGCACCACGACCTGAACGTGGCGTGTCTGCCGTTTCACCACCTGAGCATACGCAAAAGCTTAATACAGCCTATACCACTGAAACTGTCAACGAGCCATACATATAAAGATATCGGCAAAAAGAAGCCGAAGTGCTTTCAATCACTCCGGTTTCTTGGAAATTTTTGTCGCAAATAACTAGATAATCATTCCGGCTGCGACCGTCTCGTTCGTCTGCTCATCGATCAGCACGAAGCTACCTGTGATTCGATTCGCTTTGTAGCTATCTGCGATCAAAGGAGCCGATGTCCGGAGTGCAATGCGCCCAATATCGTTGTGCCCAAAAATTAAATCGTCTTCAACTTTATGAAGCGTGTTGATGTTCACTTTATAACGAACTTCTTTAACGATCGCTTTCACTTCTTTGGTCGTGTGCCGGAGCACATACTTGCCACGGCCCGCCAGCTTTTTGTCCGAAGAGAACCAGCAAATCATCGCCTCAATATCTTGACGTGGCTCAGGCTGGTTATTGGCTTTGACCAACATATCACCGCGTGAAATATCGATTTCATCCTGCAAGGTCACGGCAACCGACATCGGGGCAAAGGCCTCCTCTAGCTCACCATTCATTGTGTGAATCGCTTTTACCTTTGTTTGAAAACCCGAAGGTAGAACCGTCACGTCATCACCAGGCTTGAAGACACCGCCGGCTATGCGCCCGGCGAAACCACGGAAGTCGTGCCACTTGTCAGAATGCGGGCGAATGACCCATTGTATGGGCAGGCGTGCATCCACGTGATTGGCGTCGGCGCCGATGTAAACAGACTCTAAGTGATACAGAAGCGTCGGGCCTTGATACCAATCCATATTCTTGGACTTATCGACGATGTTGTCGCCGAGTAAAGCACTCGCGGGGATGAATTCGATATCAACGATATTATCCAAACGTGAGGCAAACTTCTTAAAGTCAGCTACAATTTTGGCAAAAACAGTCTCGTCCCAGTCAACCAAATCCATCTTGTTTACGCAGACCACAATATGCTGAATACGAAGCAAGTTCGCGATAAAAGCATGTCGGCAAGTTTGCTCGATGACTCCCTTTCGCGCATCGACCAAAACGATGGCCAAGTTTGCCGTGGAAGCACCTGTCACCATGTTCCGCGTGTATTGAATATGCCCGGGCGTATCCGCTATAATGAACTTGCGCTTCGGCGTAGCAAAATAGCGGTAGGCCACATCAATCGTGATGCCCTGCTCTCGCTCCGAGCGCAAACCATCGGTCAGTAGCGCGAGATTAACATGCTCATCCCCGCGCGACTTAGAGCTCTTCTCCATTGCCTCCAATTGGTCTTCGAAGATTGCCTTACTGTCGTAAAGTAATCGCCCGATTAAAGTGCTTTTCCCGTCGTCAACCGAACCAGCAGTCGTAAACCGCAATAGGTCCATGTCGAGGTATCCTCCGTTATTTTCTTCGCTCATCTTAATAATAAATAGTGTGTTATCTAATCTGTTTGGATCTGAATCGGCTGGGCTTAAAAGTAGCCTTCTTTTTTACGGTCTTCCATCGCAGTTTCGGAACGCTTGTCATCGGAACGCGTGCCCCGCTCAGTTTGTCGAGCAGAGGCCACTTCATCGATAATGTCATCTAAATTATCCGCCGTAGAGAGTGCAGCTCCGGTGCAGGTAGCGTCACCAATTGTACGGAATCGGACGACCATCTTCTCTACCTTTTCATCGGGTTGTATCTGCACGAAATCGGTAACTGCCATAATCACGCCGTGACGCACGAAGCAGTCGCGCTCATGTGAGAAGTAAAGATTGGGCAACTCGATTTCCTCAGCTTTGATATACTGCCAGATATCCATCTCCGTCCAGTTACTCAAAGGAAATACACGAAAGTGCTCCCCATGAAATTTACGGCCGTTGAAGATATTCCAAAGCTCCGGACGCTGGTTTTTAGGATCCCATTGTCCAAATTCATCACGGTGTGAAAAGAAGCGTTCTTTGGCCCGTGCTTTCTCTTCATCACGGCGACCACCACCAAGCGCAGCATCGTATTTGCCTTGTTCGAGCGCTTCTAAAAGCGCCACCGTTTGCAGTCCATTACGGCTCGCATACGGCCCCTTTTCTTCGACAACCTTGCCTTCATCGATTGCTTTTTGCACCGAGCCGACAACCAGATTGGCTCCGATATCAGCAATAAAGCGATCACGGAACTCCATCGTCTCCGGAAAGTTATGCCCCGTGTCTACGTGCAGCAGCTTAAACGGCAGTTTAGCTGGCCAAAATGCTTTTTTCGCTAGATAAGCCATTACAATAGAATCTTTACCTCCTGAGAAAAGAAGAACCGGATTTTCAAACTGAGCCGCTGTTTCGCGGAGTATGAAAATCGCTTCAGACTCAAGCTGCTTCAAGTGAGTGATTGTATAATCGTTGTGCATAATAAATTTTTCTTTTCTGAAATTAGTTTGAAGTTTTCTCACCGATGATCGGTAGAACGAGCTTCATTAATTGATCCACACATTCTGACTCGGTCTTGTCGTCTGTGGCAATGGTCCAGTCAGCATCGGACGTCTCCGGTGCCTCGAATGATGAATCTTTTCCTGTGAAATTAGCCACCCCACCGGCCGCCGCCTTGGCGTAAAGGCCTTTTACATCTCGTTCAGAACAGGTCTCAAAGGAGGCTTCCACGTATACAGGCGTGCAATCTTCATCGCCAACAATGCCAGAAGCTGAAGCTCTCAAAGCACGTTTGGGTGTTATAAATGAAGTAAATACGACCACACCCATTTCCATAAATAACCGGGCAACTTCTGCTATCCGGCGGATATTCTCTTCTCGATCTGCGTCGGAAAATCCTAAATCGCTGTTCAAGCGACTGCGGATATTATCTCCGTCTAAAATTTTTGTCACGTAGCCCATCTCGACCAACCGACGCTCCAGCGCATTCGCTAAAGTGCTTTTGCCCGAACCGGATAATCCATAAAACCAAAAGACATGCCCTTTCTGGCCCAACTGAGCCTCCTTCGCCTCACGCCCTAGCATGCGATGAAACTCCGTATGTATGTTTTCTGGTGAACTCATAGAATGATCGTTTTTAACAAAACCTGACTACCTTTAATCTTATCTTAGGTTCTTCAGTCAAGAACATAAGATAAGATTAAAGACTATCCTTCTGGTTGCAGGCTATTCAATAGAAAGGTCCACTCTGTGACCGTTGCATACTCGCCCGCTACGCTCGCAAGTTTAACTCCGTCCTCAAGCAGATCCTTCAATAAGGTCTCATCGATATCGACTTCACGAATCAGTTTCTGGTATATGCCAAAGGCCGCACTGGGATCTCCGTTCGCACTCATAAAATCTGCGACTTCTTTAGCAAGTATCCATTCATCCATCGAAAAACGACTTAAGTATCCCACGAGTCGAAAGGCCTCCATTGCTTTGGCAGTTTCACCCAAATCCAAGTAAAGCTTACCCAGATAATGGGCCAAGACGAGGGACGGTTCCCGCATAAATTCGACTCGTAAATAGTCTAGCGACGCTTGCTCGCCCTTAGTCTCCAATTCTCTCTTAGCTAGACGAATTATGAAATAGGGACGAAGGCTCAAGGCGATCTCTTCTTTGTCTTGTTGCTCCAAGTCTCTCTGGAAGGGCCGATAAAGCGGGTCGCCGATGGCAATCCCCTGCCAACTGAGTGCCGGATTACTCCACATCACAGCATCGCCGAAAGTATGGCCATCGAGTAGATATTTCAAAATCAGGTCAAAGCGGTGGGTGAATTGAAGATAGGGCTCGTAGGCATTACCGACCGTCGCAGAAAAACCTCGCTCGATCATCGGGCCCAGCCAGGCTTTTGTCTTCGAGCGCACTGTGGTCGCGGAAAAACTGTGCAAATGTAGCCCGATTGCGCCCAGCGGCACTTGCCATTGCCTGGACAACCAGGGACCGTAGGCATTAGACTTATACCAGCCTATATAGATTGCGGGCGCATCGATCCGATCAGTGAAATCTATCTCCCGGGAAGTGCTTTCCACTTCCGTGTCAAAATAAGCAGCCTTAGCCAGCTCACTGGCAGCCCTCATCCAATCGTCGCCAGCTTTACCTGGACCCCCTAAGTCGAAATAAGCACGCCCGACCAGACCAGTCGCCTCGGCTTCTAAAGTGCGGTCAATCAAACGTGTCAGCACGCCTTCAGAAGGTCCATCCAGACGACTCACCTTAATGACACGTTGTGCATCGAAACTCGCGTTGAAAGGGTTCTCAAAAAGTGGGTTTTGGATCAACGCCGCCATCGGAAGCATCGGAGACCCTAAGAGCAAGGCAAGCTCACCATCGACCGATCCATTCGTTCCTTGGAACTGTTTCGGTAAATTCAACTCGGCTTCAATCAAAGTCTCGGGAGCATTCGCTATTCGAGTAGGCACTCCACGGACGAGCACTAGATAGCTTATTCTATGCTGGACCAGTGCCATCCGCTGACGGCCATAGCGATCTGTATCAGAGCTCAACAACCCATTCACCCATCCGTCTTCGATCAAACGCTCCAGTAGAGGATTACAAATTGTATCCACGTAAGTCTCTAATTGTATGGTCTCTTCTTGAGACATAGGCAGGGCAATCACATTACCCAGTGGGATATCGCGAGCCTCCGCATAATATTCGCCGACGCGTATCGAAGCAGGGTCATTCGAATTCACCAAGATAACCACCGCATCTGAAATTTCGTCCGCCCTGGCATCGAGAGCAAATACGCAGACGCCTATAAAGGAACAAATGAGCTGTAATTTCCGTAACATCACTTCAAGCGTTTTAACCGATTAGCATAGCCGACGATACCATTATACAGGGTCTGAGCAAGACGCTCCCGATGCGAATCCAAACTTATTTTTTCAGCGGTCCTCGAGTGCGTCAAAAAGCCGAGCTCTGTCAGCACGCCCGGGCAATTTAAATCCTTCAACACGGCAAAACGAGCACGCTTCAATCCACGATTGGTCCCACCCAAGCCATCGACCAAGGCTTCCTGCAAGTAATAGCTCAATAGCATATTCCAAGGATCCATCGCGTTGCCACGGTATTTAACGACATCTCCAGCACTCAACGAAGCAGAACGCGTAGAACTTTGCCCCTGAGGAGTGAGCGCAAACGACTCAAATCCCTCGGCTGTGGTCGAAGCCGCCGCATTGAAATGAAGACTAATAAATAAATCCGCTCGTATTTGGTTAGCAATTTCTGCACGTCGCTCCAAGGGCACATACACATCCGTGTCACGGGTCAAAAAAACTTCGAATCCGACAGGCTCTAACAACACTTTTAGCCGCTTGGCCACATCCAGTGTGAGCATCTTTTCCTCCAAACCATAGTCTTCATTCCGCGCACCACTATCATTTCCGCCATGCCCAGGATCTATAACGATACGGCGATACTGGGGACGCCCCTCAAAAACCTGCGGGGTCATGATCGGTTGTAAAACCTGGTGGAAATCCGATTGGCTTAAGTAGAGCGCATCGCTGGATTTCTTTGGCAGAAAGCCCAGATAAACCGGCAGCCCATTGATGCGCATGAGTCGATTATTTACCTCGAAGTCCAGAGTCGTCCATTCACTCTTAAGACGAAACTGTTTTCCACCCTCAAACCAGGAAGAGCGCATACCGAAGTAATCGGCCAACGACTTCAAATTAATGTAGGCCTGCCCATCAATAGACTTTTCTACAAGCAACTTCGGTTCCGCACTCAGAGGCAGCAAGGCAATGCTACCTAGCAAAGCAAGGATCAACCAAAACCGAACAGCCTGAAGTGGACCTGTCGGCATACCCTAAAAGTTTAAGCTTTATCCTCGTCTTCGTGATCGTCGTGATCATCGACTTCATCGCTGTCGTCGCGCTCGTCATACTCGTGATCGGGCAAGTTAAACTTCAACTTCCGCTTGGTTTCCGGCAAAGGCGATAAAATCATCGTCACTTGGCGACCAACCAGCCGTGCATCTGAATCGGCCGTAGCCACTCCAATGAGTTCATCACGCGCTTGATTAACACGTTCGAACCCAAGTTCGCGGTGCTCATTCTCCCGACCACGGAATTGAAGCGTAAGCTTAACTTTGTTTCCGTGGTTTAAAAATCCCTCCGCCCGGCGAAGTTTGGTTTCAAAGTCATGCGAATCAATTGAGACCCGAAACTTAATCTCTTTCAGCTTAGTTGTATGCTGCTTGTTGTCCTTATTTTTCTTACTCTCTTCGTAGAGAAACTTCCCAAAGTCCAGAATGCGACACACAGGCGGGCGAGCCGCAGGCGATACTTCGATCAAATCAAGTCCAACTTTTTGCGCCAATTCCAAAGCCTTTTTAGGTGGCATCACACCTATATTAGTCCCTTCAGGACCGATCACACGCACTTCAGCTGCGCGAATACGATCATTTCTTCTCAGACCCTTCGGTCCACGATTTCGGTTATTATAATTGCCGCGAGAATTCGGATACTTTGCCATTAATTTGAATTGGGTCTACTTGTTTTGGGTTGTCGAAGTGCTCAACATAAGCGGGAGCAGCCTAGTGCCAGTCCTGATCACTTACTTCATATCTGTTTTGTTTAGAGAAGAAATCCCATGCGAGTAGACTACTTGTTTAAAGTAAGCACCTGTCATTTCAACCCTTTTTAAAGAAGGAAAGTTATTTTTCTGATATTTCGGGTTCCGCTCCGCCCTTATTGGTTCGTTGACTTCGATCATTGCCTCGAAAAAGCTTCGAACCGTCCAAAAGGATAAACTCAGGATTTAAGCAATCGCGATGGGAAGCCGTTTTCACAGAGCTAAATACTAAAGCTCTCACCACAGCTGCAGCTGGATTTGGCATTCGGATTACTAAATTTAAATCCTCCACCGACCATCTGGTCTGAATAGTCGAGATGCGTGCCTCGCAGATACAATGCACTTTTCGAATCAACCAAGACAGCCGCTCCAGACGAGCGAACCATGATGTCCCCTCGTTTAGCTTCACCGACAAACTTCATTTTATAACTCAGCCCATTGCAGCCGCCACCCGTGATTTTAACACGGAGAAATTCTCCCTTTTGCTCGCGCTCGACCAATCGAGACAACTTCGCACCCGCTGGCGCGGTCAATAAGATCAATTTCTCATTTCCCTCACGCACACCCTCGGGCAGCTCTACAGTCGTTTCAACATTCATATTTATAAGATGACACAGCCTAGCAACAAATCAAACCAACACTCACGTCAAGCGCTGAGCCACTTTCAAAGCTGCCAAAAAACTCGCGGGATTCGCCTTTCCTTTACCAGCCAATTCAAATGCGGTGCCATGGTCCGGGCTCGTTCTTAAATGCGGTAGCCCCAGTGTCACATTCACTGCCGAGTCAAATTCCAAAGTCTTCACCGCTGCCAGTGCCTGATCGTGATACGCGGCCACTACTACGTCGAACTCATCTCTTCGTTGACGAAAGAAAACTGTATCGCCGGGCAAGCAGCTCGAAAGTCGAGGAAACTCTACCCGCAAGCGATCAAGGCAAGGGTCCAAAACATCGCGCTCCTCCGTGCCTAAAATGCCCCCCTCGCCTGCGTGTGGATTCAATCCACACACACCGATTCGTGGACTCGCTACCCCTAAAAGACGGCCCAATAAATCCGCACGCCGAACCGCTTGCTCCAAACAATCCGCAGTCAACGCATCCGCGACCGCCCGGATTGGCAGATGCCAAGTCGCCAACACCACGACCAGTTCCTTACCAACAAATGCCATACTCGGCTCACCACCCCACTGCGCCGCAAAAAACTCCGTCTGCCCAGGATGCTGAAAACCAACTTCGCACAACCAATACTTACTGACCGGGCCCGTCACAACGCCTCGATACAAACCTTCGCGGCAGCCATCCGCCGCCGCGAGCATCGCAGCCAGCGCAAGCTCGGCCCCAGCTAAACTCGGCGCACCTACATTCAGTTCAAAATCGTCCGCGCCCACCGCCTCAAACTCACAGCCGAGGCGCTCCGCCAGTGGCTCAGCCCAAGCCCTCGGCCCGATCAAAACGATCTCATCAGATTCGCTCGCTCCCTGCTCCAGGGCACCCGTAATCACTTCCGGCCCAATCCCAGCAGGATCTCCGCAAGTCAATGCCAGCGGCTTCATCGCTCTCTTCGCAGAACACATAGGACTAAAACAAATTCATCTGCGGTTCCTTCACCATATCATAAATCTTTAAAATTCGCATCAACTGTAACAAATCTGATTTTTGATAACTATGATTCACTTCCACGCTGCGTAGAAGATTCTCCAAAATGGTGCTAAATGCAATGATCCCATCCACACCCTGCGCCTTCAACAGCTCAATACTCTCGCTGCGCTGCGGATCACTCGTCGGCAAGCCGGGAATCACCAGGATTTTCTTAAAACCCTCCATTGTTTCTAGCCCCTCACCGACTTCCTTTGCATCAAAGCTGAAGTACGTCTCTGCCTTATTCAAAACATCCTTCTTTAAAAAATCAAAGATACGCGAACTGCTTTTCAACATGGCCGGCGTAAAACGCGAAGTGTGCCAAGCCTTCACCACCACTACCGCTTTTCGGATCGACGACACATCAGATGAAAATAACTGAAACCCTGTTTCGCGGGACACGCTCTCCGCATTCGGATTAAAAACGATTAAATCGATCTCCTCGTCCGCACGCTTCTTCCGAGACTGCACAGCATATTTGCGCAACTGACGCACAAAAAAGCCGTTCAGCTCGAAATATTCACGCACAATGTCTTCGTCGAATCCCGCCATAAAAACTTATACATGAAGCAGATAGCCCAGAAGGTCAATCCACATGCAACAGCCAAATATGCGAAGCTATCAGCTAATTAAAGGTAGCGGCGTCTGCTCTCAAAGCACGGGCATTCCCCATTGATCGCCTAGCACAAATAGTAACAAACACTATTCGACGATCCACAGCCCACAACTCAGCGGAGGAATATGAATGGCCTCAGCATCGCGCGGGATTAAAGCATTTAAAAGACCGCCCACATCGAAACGCTCCTGGTCGGCGACCTGCTTCATGTTTAGCCCCGCAATCTTCGGACAGTGCACCGTCGCATAATGAAAGTGAGGGTTTATCGCCAAGACCAGACGTGGGCCAGACCGGCTAAAGTCTGCATTATACAGGGCCACCACGGCACTAAAACCATCCGCAAATGCGAAATCAAAATACCCCTCCTGCAATCCGCCATCATAGCGAAAAGCCTGCCCTAGCTCGGACCTGCGGAAGCGTATCCAGCTCGCGAAATAATCATGCGTCCCCGAATAGACCAAGCGCTGGTTGTAATCCAAGGCATTCACATCCCCACGCTGATAGGTATTCGATATCCCTTTCTTAGAGCGCAAAAAGTCCTGCCCCTCAGCCAACATCGGCACACCAAGCGAACTAAATAAAATCGCCGCCATCAAGTGAGTCCGCCGCCGATCCAAAACGGTCGGATTCGAGCCATCAAATTTTGGCCGCTCAGTTATACGATCGAGCCAGCAATGATCGTCATGCGACTCCGTGTAGTTAATTGTCTGTGCCACAAAGCGTGTGCTCGAAGGCGAACCCGATAAGAAATAGCGGATCATATCCTGATTTCCCTCACCAAGCACATACTTCGCGATCGACTCCCGGTAACCGTCATTCCACGAAGCATAGCCCGTTTCTTTGAGCTCGTCCTGAATGTGTCCGCGAAAGCTCCAAGGCTCTGCAATGAGCACCAGCGAAGGCTTCACTTTCTTTAGCTCCACTTCGATCTCATGCAACACCTCGATCCCTATCAACTCCGCCAAATCAAATCGAAAACCGTCCACATCATAGGTTTCCACCAAGTGCTTCAGACTATCTATGATCAGCCTTCGCGCCATCGGCGTGTCGCAACGTAAGTCGTTCCCACAACCGCTCCAGTTGATCAAGTCATTCGCATCATCCAGATGGAAATAGTAAAACTTATCGATAAAAAGTAAGTGGTTTGGCTCACCGACATGGTTATAGACCACATCAATAATCACTGCCATATCTGCCTCATGGAAGTCTTCTACGAGTCCCCGAAACTCCTCGATCTGAGAAGCTTTCTTTGACTCCAGCGCGTAGCTACTCTCCGGCGAAAAGTAGTTCACCGTCATGTATCCCCAGTGGTAGTCCTCCGGCTGGCGATTATCAAATTCTTGAATGGGCTGCAGTTCGATCGCATTCACGCCAATCTCTTTTAAATACGAACCCTCCGTTTTGATCCATTTGCGAAGCCCTGCATACCCCCGCCGTTCAGCTGCTTTCATCCCAGCAACAGGCGCATGCGCCGCCAAGTCGCGAACATGCCCCTCCAATATGACCAAGTCATGCCAAGCAGGTGGTTGATAAGGATTTGCCACCTTCGGCATCCGCTCAGGACTCACGATTATACCCGGTCCACGATGCCCCGCACAGGCCTTTGCATAAGGATCGAGCACGGCAAAGGATTGGTCAAAATGCGTCGTCCCCTCATGTCCCGGCCCGCTGACCCGATAGGTGTAAAACCAGCCATCCAAATCCTGATCGACCGTCACTTCCCAAGTCATTTCATCCGAGCAAGTCATCGCAACCCGCTCCTGTTCCGCAGTGTCTAAATCCGGCCCATAAACAACTTCGACCAATTCCGCCCGAGGCGCGAACAACCGAAATGTCGTCCGCCCATGAGAGACGATCGCCCCGAGTTCGGCAGTCGTCATGGCATCTGCTAAGAACTGAGTATTCGGCAGCTTCCGCACCTCATTACCTTCAGCTCCGTGGTAAACGATGCTTTCATCACCAATCGGCTCATACCCGATGGGCGTTGTGAAACGAAAAATATGCCGCCCGCTCTGCAAGGGATTAAATTGAAAGTTGAGCCCTCCATGATCCGAATAAATCGCATTGGGCGCACTATCGGGCACGTCCAGCCAAACCCCATGCTCTGTCACGAACTTGAACTGACCGCAGTGATCTTTTGGGAGACTCTCGACGGGCACACGCAGTTCAAAAACTGTTTCCGCAGCGTCATCAGCAGGCTTTAATTCCCATAGATCCTTACCGATCGCCTCACTCCAATCGTTAAAATCACCCGCCAGAAAAAGCCGGGATTTCCGATCCAATAATTCAGGATACCGGCTCGACCGAATAACAAATACCCAATGCTGCTGCTCTTTGTAGTAACGGCAATAGCGCCCACATTCCCCTGGACTTAATGGCTCCAACAGAGAAAAAGGCCGATCCGCTGGTCCTAAAAAAAGGGGTGGAAGCTCTGTCTTTGAAGTCCAATCCTCAGTAAGTAAAATCAGCCCGCTATTGCGGGATTTCCAGAAGGCGTGCGAAATATGCTTAGTGGCTTGCGTCATAAATTATCTAACATAGTGGGTAATGCCCTAAATACTTAGCAATCCCCATTCCGTATCAGAGCAAACAATTCAGCATTTTTCAACAGATTGACAGCAAGCATTCACTTTTCCACTTTCTCAGCTATCCACAATCGAAACCTACCATGAAACGAATACTCGTAGCGCTCTCCGGCGGTGTTGATAGCGCCGTCGCCGCCCTTCGCCTAAAGGAGGCGGGCTATGACGTGTCCACTGCTTACATCCGAACCTGGATGAATGAGGAAATGCCTCTTGCCGACTGCCCCGCCCAACAAGATATCGAAGACTCCCGCGCAGTCGCCGCGCACCTCGGGCTAGACTACGAGATTGTCAACCTCGTCAACGAATACCGCGACCACGTTGTTAACTACCTCGTTGACGGATACAAGCAGGGCATCACCCCGAATCCCGACGTCATGTGTAACCGCGAGATGAAATTTGGTATCTTTCAAAAATACGCCCTCGAAAATGGTTTCGACGCCATCGCCACCGGCCACTACGTCCGCAAGCGCACCAATCCCGACGGAAACCACGATATTCTTGAAGGTCTCGACCCCAATAAAGACCAAAGTTACTTCCTTGCACTTCTCACGCAGACTCAGATCGAACAGGCCCGCTTCCCCGTTGGCGAACTACAAAAGGCCGAAGTCCGCGCCATCGCTCAGAAACACAAGCTACCCAACGCTGATAAAAAAGATAGCCAAGGCATCTGCTTTCTCGGCGACATGAATATCAGCCGCTTCCTTGAATATTATATCGAGGATAAACCCGGCCCCATCGTCAAAGCTGACGGCACAGTCCTCGGCGAGCACCGCGGCCTCCACCGCTACACGACCGGCCAAAGGCGCGGTATTGGCATACCCTCGAACACAGACAACGAATTCTACGTAGTCACCGGACTCGACATGAAACGCAACGAACTCATCGTAGGCTTCGATCATGCCGACACGCCCGGACTCTTCACCCGGAAAGTCGAAGTCTATGGCATCAGTTACCTCAATAAGCCCGTCACTGAAAGCCGCCGCCTCCTGGCTAAACCCCGATACCGAGACCCTTCTCAATCGATCACCTTTGAGCCCACATCAAAGAGCAGTGCTCAGATTATTTTCGACCAGCCACAACGCGCCCTCGCCTCCGGCCAAATCCTCGCGCTTTACGACGGTGATTGCCTCCTCGGCGGTGGATTTTACCGATAAAAATCACTCATTTCCAGCATTAGAACCCTCATGAACTCACCCAAAAAAATCTACTCTTGGAACGTCAACGGCTTACGCGCTGTTCTAAAAAAGGGCTTTGATAGCTTTTTAGTCGAACATCTGCCTGAAGTCATCTGCCTCCAGGAAACCAAAATTTCCGACAACCTGGTTACCGACTTCACCTTCCCTGAATATCCCTATACCTATTGGAACTGCGCTGAAAAAAAGGGCTACTCTGGCACGGCAATCCTCAGTAAGGTAGAACCGCTCTCCGTCCAATACGGAATCGGCATCAAAAAGCACGACTCCGAAGGCCGCGTCATTACAGTCGAATTTGCCGACTACTACTTAGTCACCGTTTACACGCCAAATGCTCAAAACCACGACGAGAATAAACGCCCCCGCCGCCTAGACTATCGGACACTCGAATGGGATGCCGACTTCCTCAATTTCATCAAAACACTCGAATCGAACAAGCCTGTCATCTTCTGCGGTGACCTCAACGTAGCGCATCAAGCAATTGATCTCGCCAACCCGAAAACCAATCGAAAGAACGCAGGATTTACCGACGAGGAACGCGCTGGCTTCGACAATATCCTCCAAGCCGGATACATCGACACCTTCAGAACACTCAATCCCGATGCGACAGATCGCTACTCGTGGTGGTCCTACCGAGCTGGAGCTCGTCAAAGAAACATTGGATGGCGTATCGATTATTTTTGCATTTCAGCATCGCTGAAAGAGGATTTAAAACTTGCCGAAATCCACGATAAAGTCCTTGGATCTGATCATTGCCCAACTTCTGTCACCCTGCTGTAGAACCAGAGAAAAATAATTTAGACAAAGAATCTGCCTCAATCATTGATACTACCGTAGTGTCGTCTAAGTCAGTACGTAGCAATAGTTCGTTTCACCGAATACGACCTAGACCAATTATTAATGCTAGATGGCACGAGGCACTCAGCTCTAACAGTCTTGTTAATTCCCTTTTACAAGACTGAGAAACGTGACATTTCCCTGGGCAATGAATCTTTCATTCTTTCTATCACATCACTCGGACCCGCATAACGTAAGACAATGATTATGTCACTTTCTAGTATCCTGTAGTATTCAATAATCCGATACGGTTCTAATGTTTTATCGATCGGTGTCACCAAGTACTCCAACATTCTATAATAGCCTCCAAAAAATGGACGAGATCCGACTGGTGGCCGAGTCGCTTCAGGATTAAGAAAGTCCCAGGTATTCCCACCAGCCAAGAGACTTTTCTCCAGAGAAGCCCTAAATCTTTCTAATGTGGGATCGTCCAACGTTGTAATTTGCGAATTTGGTCTATGTACGGACAACTGCATTTTAAGATTTGGCAGACGCCGATCTTTGTAGCTCAAGGAAGCTGCATAGTTTGCTTCGTCATCAGGAATCCAAAACTGACCCACACCGTCCCATTTGAAATCAAGGATTTTTGACTCGTGTAAGTAATATTGGGTTTCGATACCATCAAAGGTTTCATTTATTAACCTCGTAGTCACGTCCTGCGGGACTCCGAGCATAGAATGTTGCGCGTTGACGAGGAGAGTCGGAGCCAGCAGGAGCAGGGCTGTAGTGATCCAGTATCTTAAAAATCTCATATACATTTCTCAGCGTATTAATGTCCACGTGAACTGGTTGACGAATCAAACCCGTCAAGCGTTGTTAACGCAGTATTGTATTCAGCCTCGGTTAAAAACCGGAAATTTGTGCGCTTAAATCCTCGCGTATTCGGAGAACCCGGAGGGTAGACCCCCGCCGCAAAAAGATCGTTATATCCCCAATTTCTTTGGGGGGGGCTATACCAGTTATTCCCGGAGTTTCCCATCGGAATTGTGCCCGCTTCACTTTCATACATTGCGACCAGCGCACCACGGTAGCGAAATTGCACGCCCCCCCAATCCTCTAAAAAGCGAGGCAAGTTGTGGGCACCACCACTAATTTGTGAAGTGCCTGGTAGGGTTGGCAACAAGCCTGTCACCATAGCAGCGGATACCTCGGTAAACACCGCATCTCGCGAATTTTTGTTTGCTTTTGATCGTGAATCGTCAAAAGCACTAGAGAGAATAGTAATCGAATCCGCATATAATGCAGCAGGCGCTTCCGTGCTGGTGGAGGTTAAGCCATCGTCGGTTTCAGTTGAACTACCGGTGCCACTAAGCCCGTCCGCATTAAAATGCCCTTTTACGTAGAGTTGCCCGTTCGTCGCGAGAGAAAACCCTTCATCAAAACCCGCACCGCTCGCATATGATGGGTTAGGAACCGCGCCAGCTTTAACTAAACGCAAAGCTATATCTCTATCTGCTGGCATTACCTTATCGACACGCGCGCTGGCACTGCCGTCATAAGGCAATTCAACATATACGACTCCGTTCCAATCCACCCGCGTGCCAGGGTTTTGCTGATAGCGACCGTCCCAAGGATCCGCCGCAGTCCCAGTGGTCGCCTGACCATTATTAATAACCTCAGTTAGCACTTCAATATCCAACTCAACCACATCCATGCCTACATTCTGACGTTGATCATAAAATCCGCTGACTGGATAGCCCAGAAGCGGAAACTCGGCATACTTTTCCACACTTAAAATGGATTTACCAATTTTGGCTTCGACCGCAGCCAAGTCTAAATCAATCCGCCTTAGGGTGCCATCGGGGTTAGCTAAAGGAGCACTCTTAGGGTCTTGTTCACTGGACCGCTCATAGTGATATGCACTCAAATCGTAACGATAGCCACCTGGCTCACCTGCATCGATCACTTTATCCACTTCGAAAATAAGTCCTGCTTTGTAGGAAACTTGCTCCAGTTGAACATCCGCACCCTTGTAATTTGGGTCACCGCTTCCAACTTGAGGCTCTATCATGGCAAACGCAGAATTCACCTTCTCGTCAGCAGCCGTGCTCGGGTCATCCGGGACGTAGTCGTCGATACCAATAGGATTCAGTTTGGGCACGTCATGGTCCCTGCTGCCAACATTGCCAGACCATCGCTCAGTAGCAGCCGTGCGCCAAGCGGCCCCTAAATTACTATCGACGTAGCTAGAATCATTACTTCGACTGCCGGAATTATAAACATCTACCCAATCTCCAGCAACATTTTGTATCAGTACATCGCCATTTTGTGTGTGCGATCCCGTATTTTTGTATCCATGATAAAAGTCCCCATTGGCCATTAGGGTCGAGAAAAAGCGTAAACGATCAATCGCTTGAACGTAGATATCACCATTTGAGTGGACGGGTCCGTTCATATCCATTCGCGGGCCAGGGTGAAACTCTAAATCCATGTTATAAAAGATAGCATGCGAAAATAGAGGGGCATCTCGAACTGCCAGCACTTGAGCACAGAAAACTTCGCGGCGGCCCAAGGTAGCCTCACTCACACCTTTACCATAGACCTCTACTGACCGCTGGAAAACTCGTTTACCTTTTTGAGTATCGTCTTGGTTAGCGGGGTCGCTTGGATCTATATACACCCATTCTCCTGGCGGCACGTTCCCGCCAATCAACTCTAAATCGTTGTAAACAACTTGAGTTCCGCTGTAGAAAGCGGCCGCAGTTGAAGGGATAACGATAGGATCGTTCCGGAGCTCATCTACTGAAAAGCTTGTTTGGCGATCCCAACGCTTCTTTAGCTCCGCAAATCCGTATTCAGCCATCGATTCAGCGGCTAAGCTCGCTTTCAGGTAATTGGTTTGAGAATAATTTAGACGCATCTCCGTGGTTGAATACTTTAATAAACTACCAATTATTAAACTCAATACGGTCGCAAAAAGAGTCGCCATGATAAGCACGCTTCCTGTACGGGTATCTCTTCTAGCATTACACATTGTTAAACGTCGCATAGTCATTAGCCTCGTGGAGAAATCGTAAAGTTATAGGTTTCCGTAACTCGCTTAGCATCATTCCCGTGAAAGATCTGGCCATTTACCATTATACTTTTACCCCAGAAATTAAAAAATAATCGACCGTTGGATAAGCCTTTCGATAGCTCGACAACTTCAGAAGCAGTCGCAAGCACACTTACACTTGGTATTAGAGATTCCACGCTGGCGCTGCTCCCTCCGGGAATATCCACTACGTAGTTCTTAACCGCACCCAACTCATCTACATCGCCAGACGTCGCTTCTCTAAAAAAACATTCTATCCGTATGATCGTATCTGTAGTGTCATCTTCCTTGTAGACAAAAACGAGTAAATCACCCGCAGAACCATCTAAACGGCGGTCAATCGGAGCATCTCGGTCAGCTGCGTTCACCGACGTATACAGAGTAAAATAATTTGCCTGCCGTCCAGCTCGTGTCAAATCACCGGTTAGCTGTCTAATATCTCGATTGATCCGATTCCGTTGCTCATTCACAAAACTCATCCTGTAAAATTGGATGAAAAATGAAAGCATCCCAACAATCACAAAACTACCAATACCGACAACCATAATCATTTCGACTAAAGTGTAGCCGCCGGTGACAGACTTTCTCGTGCCCCTTTGATGAAAATTAGTACGTTTTAAATGCATATTGTTAGTATTCATTGACTGCCGTTTTGACTATCTTGAGATTGCCTCTCTCAATTTTAGTGATACTTTGATCTGAAAGCTTCCACTCAAAATCGAGTGTTATTTCGATCGCATCCATATCTGCTGCCGTCGTTGATAAGTCTAGCCCTAGAGGTGTCACCCACATCTGCATCGTACGGTCGCGCTCGGTTCCATCTGCTTGCTCTTCAATGTCCACTACTATTGTTTTTTCCGTCCGCACACCAAATGTAAGCGGATCGCTCAACTCACTCACCGTTCCAGCTCCCTTTGATAGACTTACAGTGGGGATGTTATTATTTGCGGGATCTTCTAGTGCCGCTTTGATTTCAGCGAATACGATGCTTTTTATTTGCTCAGAATACCCTTGGGCAACTGTGTATGCCGTATTCCGATAGATGTTGGAAACGGCCATTTGGCTACTCAATGCCGTGCTAGCGGAAATAGCCACTGCAATGATGGCGAAAACCCCAGACCCAATCATTAATTCAAGGAGCGAGTATCCTAGTAAATCATTTTTGATTTTTTTCGTAGTTTGCATTTTTCAAAAATGTAAGATTAAAATTAAGGTAGTGAATCAGAGTAAGCGATATAGAATAACAAAAGTGAACAAACAGCAACGATGAAACTCTCTCAACGACCTTCATACAGTTGATTCACATGATTTTTACTCAAGCTAACGAGCGCCATTCCTGCCCGAGCGAAACAGAACTGATCCACCTCATCAAAATTTGGCTTGGAGCTGTCAACCCCGCTTACCCAAACGGTATAGGTGATGACTGTGCGATCGTTAAAACTCCCCAAAGCCAGCAGCTGCTGACAACCGACTCACTCACCTACGGAAAACACTTCGATCACAGCATCAGTCCAGAAGCCGCCGGCGAAAAACTAGTCAAACGTAACATCAGCGACATCGCCGCCATGGGGGGCACTCCACAATACGCACTTCTAAACCTCATGTGTGCGCCGAATATCTCTATCCGCTGGCTAGAGGATTTTTTTAAAGGAATCCGTCAATGCTGCGAAAAATATGAGATACAACTAGTAGGCGGTGACATCAGCGGCTTAGACGAAAATCAATTTTCCGCCTCAATCACACTCACAGGCATTTGTGTAAAACCAAAGCTAAGGCAAACCGCACAAGTCGGTGATAAGATCTTTGTCACGGGCAGCCTTGGTGGCAGCCTGCTGGGTAAACACTCCACGTTCGACCCACGGCTCACTGAAGGTAAATGGCTCGCTCAAAGATCAGAAGTCACTGCCATGATGGACCTTACTGACGGCCTCGCTAAAGATCTCAATGCCATGCTCCCCCCCGGAACTTCTGCCAGTATTAATCTTGAGAACGTCCCCCTTTCCCTAGCCGCGCACAAGACGGCCACGGAGTCAGGTCGACCTGCCCTCGCCCATGCTTTTCAGGATGGCGAAGACTACGAATTGCTTTTTACCGTAAAACCGATGCAAAGTGACTTTGTTGACGTATGGACAGCGACCTTTCCGGAACTGCCAATACACCAAATCGGAAAGATCATCCCCGCCGTTCCAAACGGAGTTTATGTAGATGCATCGACCCTCGAAGCACTCCCTTGGACGCATGGCTACGAACATCTAATTCCATAATGGATGCACTTTTAAAACGTTTTGGAAGAGGTATTGAAACGGCCACCGCAGAAGAAACACTCGATCTGGCTGAAGCTTTTGCTGCGGTTGTGCCTCCAGATACAGTCCTCGCTTTTCACGGCGACCTCGGTGCGGGGAAAACAACCTTCATTCGAGGCATGGCCCGGCACTGGAAGATCGTCGAACCAGTCACCAGCCCCACTTATAATCTCTACTCAATCTATGAGGGCACTCGACAACTAATCCACCTCGATGCGTATCGGCTCAATTCCGGTTCCGACCTCGATGCACTCATGTTGGAAGACTTCCTCGCGAGTCCATGGTGTCTTGCAGTGGAATGGCCCGAACGCATCCCGGACTCACTCCCCGAAAATACCTGGCATCTCTATTTGGAAATTACGCCTGAACACAGACACTCGATCCGATCAGAACTTCCAAACACCTGAAAAGCACTCAGATTGTGAGTGCCTGGTGATCAAAGAAAAAAACCAATGTAGACTAAAGGACCCATTTTTAAGCTCCACCCTGAAAGCTCATCAGTCAGAGCACGCGCTTGGCACGCGCAAAAATTGCCGCAATCGTTACTCTATCTTGCTCGGGTCCAAATCGTATGGCTTCTAGTTCCACCCGTATGGCCAAAAAACGCCCCGGCACGGTTCCTTCTTTTTTATCCAGTGCAGCCTGCTTAATATCCAGTTTTCGTATGTAAACACTCGCTTGTTTTCGCTGCGGATCCATCTCATCTGCACGCCGAAATACCCGATACCATAAATGGCCGAAAAATTGTCGATAACGCACACAAAACCAACATAGCCCCGCAAACAGAACCATCGGTAAAGTTCGCCACCAGTCCCCCGTCGTAACGATTTCGCCCCACCACTTCTTAACCGATTCAACGCCCCCACGTATTCCCTCAGAAATAGCCTTCGCCGCCCGCTCAACAAATCCCTTTGCCGTCTCCGCAAGTTCCAATTGATCGTCCTGATCAAAGCTAACCACTCGACGATACCATTGTATACGTAAGCTATCGACCCAAGCAGCCATACCTACGTCTATCTGGACTTGGTCGCTAAACGGCACTGAAGTATCCGATGTATCACTACCTGGCGTAGGGTCGAACCGCAGCCACGACTTTGATTCCGCATCATAGAGCTCTACCCACGCATGCGCATTGCTGTTTCGCACTACAAAATATTCCTCTACCGAATTCCAGCTTCCCCCGGCAAAGCCCACCGCCATCCGCGCTGGATACCCGGCTTCACGCGCCAATAAGATCATTGCCGCTGAAAAATACTCACAATGGCCGCCTCCACCTTCCCGCATCCAGCGCACGACCTCATCGCCCTCGCCTCGACCATTACTTGGACTTCGACTGTAGAGGTGATTCGAATACAGATGACCGACCACTAGTCGCCCATACTCCAGAGCATTCATGCGCTCACCCCCATGCAAAGATTCGTTAATTTCAGCCAGATAAGCACGGTCCACATCCGGCATGAGCAGCTCCAGAAGCGACATTGGATAGCTAGGCCCATCCATTTCGTCTATTGAACTCGTTTGTGCGCCCGAACTCAAGAAGGCTTCTACTTCATCATTCGTAGCAGGTACACTCGAACTCAGCTGTAGGTCTTCCAACTGATACGAGAGCACGCTTTGTTGGACAATGTCTGTCTGAACGGTTAGTAACGAATTATTCCTCAAGAGCTCCTTAGCAGAGGAGAAGCGCAAGCGATTAAACTGACCCGGTAGCGGTAAATATTGGCTAATACCCCCTTCAAGGTAAAAAGTCCAAGTCGCGCCCGTCTGCTCTGAAAAAGGTACCGGCCAGCGCTCCCATCCATTTAGTAGGCGTGACTCCAATCGGCTCACATCCATGTGCACTAGTGAAGCAGCGTCACTTGATTGCCTGAAAAAGCCTGCATCGTAGCGATCCAAAACCAGCATTCGCCAATAAGGGCGCTCTGTAACCGCATCCAAAGAAGGCACATCCACCCGCATGGCTTCGCTGTTATCTTGGCGAATTTCTGTAACCTTCCCTAAACGAACCTCCGAGCTAAAGCCTGATTTCGATGTCGTACCCGTCTGTAGAAAAGGAATCGCTTGATCCAAATTAAACCGCGGCATCAGTATAAAGATAAAGCTCGAAACGAATACCATGCAGACAAACAAAAATGCTCCGAACCCGAGGAACTTGTAATCCAGCGAGGCTCGAACACGCCCAAAAAGTAGCCCCACCCGATATTCCTTTAAGAAAGTTACCTTCGGTTCATCCGTATCCGAATACTTCAAAAGACAGATCGTAAAAAGCAAACCCATCGCCAACGGCATAAAGAGCAATATTTGCACCGCGAAAAGCATCGAGACCGAAAGCACCCCAGCTAAAACCACACAAAATAAACATAGTAAAATCAGCTGTAGATCTTCGCGGCGTTTCCGAGGCGCCAGGCAACGATAGATCAAAAGCACCATCACCATCCGGACCAAGGGGGGCAAAAATTCCGCCCGCCCCGATACATTTAACGCAAAATCGGCTACGATTCCGACAAGAATTATCGGCCCCATGTATGTCCAAAGCCGCTCAGGTATTTTCTCTAACAACTGAGGCCGCCAGACTGAAAAACTCACCATTACTAACCCGAGCACGATGAGTAGCTCTAAACCAAATTGAAGCGACCAAAGCGACCAAAGTGAAAGCAGTGTCAAAACACTCCCCATGAGCCATTTCAGCTGGACGAGTTCCTCAGCTTTCAGTTTGTCCGGCACGGGTTTCATCAATATATATGGACACCTCTTGGGTATCAGTGGCGCGAAATTGCAGACGTCTTGGCTTCCTCATTTTTGATGATGCTTTCATCACTTCGTCCAATTTTAAGACCGACATCCGATCATAAAAGTCATGCAGATCACTCAGGTTCCGAACCAAGGTAAAACCCGTATCAGGAAACCAAATTCCATCAAATCTACCCGCCGCAAAGAGATCGCTCGCTAAGGAACAAACGGCACTACACATCCGCTCAAAGCTATCTGCAGACCATTGAGATGCCTGCGTATCTATCTCGATCCAATAGCCACTCTCACCCTCCTGCGCGAGTTGTCGCGTCATTGGCTTCCCGAGGCGGGCCGTCGCTTTCCAATGTAATAATCGAGGTGGATCTCCCTGCACGTAGGGGCGAATATTCAACAAATCTGTCCCCACGCCAGCCAATCTACGCGATGATCCACTCATCACTCGCCGCCCGCCGACTTCCTTTGAAAAGCTGTATTTAACTGAAGCCGGCCAGACCATGAATTCGGTGCTTTCTTCCAGCTTGAAAATCTTATTTAAAAAACCAAAGGGAAATTCCGACTCTGCACCAGTCAGCGAAACCGTGTTTAGCCCTCTTTGCCGTAAAGTAAGCGAACATTCGAAATCAGCGACTCCACCCGGGCGCACCGCTTCTTGCAAGTGAATGCGCTCCTTGCGATCACTTTCAAGATGCTCAACCAAACAAAATAGGCTCATCGTGGGTAGAAACCGTTTCTGGTTTTCAAGATGAACGCGGGCCATTCCAACTTCACCCGCACGCACTTGCTTGGGCGCCAAAACTGTCCAATTCAAATTACGAAAATTAAATAAAGACAAGACTCCGCTTAGTATCAAACTACTCAATACAAGCGATAAAGTCATAAATAAAATATTGCTCGCCGTATTGTAGGCCGCCGAACCAATCCCCATAGCGACTATAATTAAAAACCACCCGGTTCGAGTCAGCTGAGTGCGCTGCCGATGAGAGGGCAATAACTGACGCATAAATTGAGTAAAAAAGCTCGCTTCCTTTTCGGGTCCAACTTCGAAATAATCAGGAGCCGTCCAGTCCGCAAGTCGTCCTTTCAATGCAGTCGGCTTCGACATAATAGCAGCCCCACCCAACCAAGCTGCTTAGCTCGGTGTAGGGATCCCTTCCAAAATCTCTCCTAGTAAAACTTCGACTCTACGGCGTGCCTCCAACGGATCCGAAAGCGTTTTCTTGAGCGTCAAGCGGTGTCCGAATACCGGTTCGACCAGCGCGCGCACATCTTCCGGAATCACAAAGTTGCGCCCCAATATCAATGCCCAAGCCTGCGCCGCAGACTTCATCGCTAGAGTCCCTCGAGGACTCACGCCTGAGCGAAATTCTGCAGACTCTCGTGTCGCAGCCACGATTTTCAATATATATTCAGCGACACTCGTTTCCAGAAATACTGATTTCGCTTGAGCCTGCAGTTCGAGGACCTCTACTTGTGTTAATACCGGATCCGTTTGCACATCATCGTAGTGTTGTGCCCCGGCTTCGAGGATTGAGAGCTCGTCCTTAAATTCGGGATACCCCATCTCCATTCGGATTAAAAATCGATCCATTTGGCTTTCGGGCAAAGGGAAGGTCCCTTCGAAATCAACCGGGTTCTGCGTCGCGATCACCATAAACGGAAGCGTCACTTGGTGCGTCGCCCCATCCACAGAAACTTTTGCCCGTCCCATAACTTCCAGTAAACTCGACTGTGTTTTCGGAGTCGTCCGATTGATTTCATCAGCCAAAACAATATTTGCAAAAATGGGGCCTTCTTTAAAGACGAAAGAACGCTCGCGCTCATCATAAATCGAGACCCCAATAATATCCGAAGGCAGCATATCACTGGTGAATTGGATTCGAGAAAATTCACAATGAATCGACTGCGCAAGACAATGCGCTAAGGTCGTCTTCCCTAAGCCAGGCAAATCCTCTATGAGTATGTGCCCACCTGCGAGTAGCGCCACGATGACTCGATCTACGGCCGCGTCCTTGCCCTTAATCGTTCTTCCAATGTTGGCCCGTAAACGGTCCACACGTTCTTTAGCTTGGGGACTTATACTCGTGGTTACAGGACTCATTTTAAATAGAATGCTGCCCTCAACTCACTTGGCAACAGCAAGTAGTGTTTTCACAACTTATTCAGAAAGAGCTGTCACCACTACACTTGCTTGGATGCCTAGGCCTCTACCGCAATCATTCAGTGCCTCACCGGTCGTAGCAGTGATGCACACATCGGCAAACCCAATACCGAGAAGCCCCGCAATCGACTCACGTAAAGCGGGCACCTTAGAATCGATCTTCGGCTGCAAACATTCCAACGCGATCGAGACATGGCTGATCGTATATTCTCCTAAATGCTCCAAGGCCACCTTCAAGTATTCCTTACTGTCGGTCACGCCAGACTTGCAGAGCGCATCGGCGACTTTCCCGATCACAGTGTAACCTGTCACCCCGCTAATCGCATCGGTTAAGGCATGCAAAATGACATCCGCATCACTGTTACCTTCAAGGGCAGGTGCGTCTTCAAAAATTAAGCCACCTATAACGAAAGGACGCTCCGATTCGCCCTCGACGAAACGGTGACTATCCAATCCTAAGCCAGTCTTAACTTTCACACTTACAATTCAGGGAAAAAGCGTTTCTTTTCTGCTGCCGCCGCTTCATCGCTGTCTGAAGCGTGCACCACATTCCGCATCATATCCGTGCCAAGGTCTCCGCGGATCGTGCCCTTCGGCGCGTCGGCTGAGTTTGTCGGACCCAGAATTTTTCGCACTTGCAAGATCACGTCCTCACCGCCCAACACCATCGCAATGACTGGTGAAGAACTCATGAATGCCTCGATCTCCGGAAAAAACGGCTTGTCCGCGACGTGCGAATAATGCTCTTTCAGAATCGGACCATCCAACTGAATGACCTTCGCGGCAAGGATTTGAAATCCCGCTTTTTCAAAACGAGTGATGACTTCTCCGGCTATTCGCTTTTGCACACAGTCGGGTTTGAGTATAATAAGAGTTTCTTGCATAAGACTTTAAGGTAGAGATGTGAGATGAATTAGGTTCCTAACTTTGACAAGTTTAAATCGGTTTCAATTAATCCGAGAAAAGCGTGCGATATCCGCCAGATCAAAAAAAGCCCTGCCAGAACTCCCAGCAGGGCTTTGAAAATAAGATTTTAAGCGCAGGGCTTAGCTGGCAGTCGCCGACATGGTTTCTTCGCGTGCTCTTTCTGCAAGTGGTGTGCTTAGGTAACGTTCGCCGAAGCTACATCCGATCGTGACAATTGTTTTGCCCGCCATTTCAGGACGCTTACCCAGCTCCATCGCGGCCCAAACGTTTGCCCCTGTCGAAATACCTCCAAGGATACCATCCTGCTCCGCTAAAATTCGCGCTGTTTCAAATGCGTCTTCGTTAGACACTTTAATCACGTCATCAATTATCTTCGTATTGCAGTTCTTAGGAATAAATCCCGCGCCAATCCCTTGAATTTTATGTGGCCCCGGCTGTCCACCCGAGATAACTGCACTATTCACAGGCTCGACAGCTACTGTGAAGAGATCCTTGCGCGACTTGATCACCTCCGAAACACCTGTGATCGTGCCACCCGTGCCCACACCAGAAACGAACGCGTCAATCTTGCCTTCGGTCGCGGCCCAGATTTCTTCGGCAGTCGTCTTGCGATGCACCTCAGGATTTGCCGGATTCTCAAATTGCTGCGGCATAAATGCATTTTTGCCATACTGCTCGACGAGTTCAGTCGCCCGGGCAATCGCACCGGGCATACCCTTTGGCCCCGGAGTTAGAACGATTTCAGCACCCAACATACGAAGAAGCACTCGTCGCTCAACCGACATGGTCTCGGGCATGGTCAGAATCAGTTTATATCCTTTCGCAGCGCAGACAAAGGCTAGCGCAATGCCCGTGTTGCCCGAGGTGGGCTCAATCACAATGCTGTTCGCGTTGAGTTTACCATCGCGTTCAGCCGCCTCGATCATGGCCCGTCCGATACGGTCTTTCACACTCGAAAGCGGATTAAAAAATTCACACTTCAAAAAGATGTTGGCGTCTACGCCTTCAGCTGTGCGATTGACGCGCACGAGCGGTGTGTTACCTACGGTTTCAATTATTGAATTGTATGCTTTGTTACTCATAAGTTTTGGGTTTTGGGTTGAACAAAAAGAGACCACAAAAACAGCCTAATTTCAAATCAAGGCAAGCTTTCATCGTAGGACTCCACGGTGTAAGAAACAAAAAAAGCACCCGCAGGTGCTTAATCAGTAGGTCAATTATCGTTTGCGAGGACCAAAACTGCGCTTCGGTGCGTTGCGTTGCACCTGCGCATTACGCAATCGATAAACAATTCGCGCCTTATCCAAATCGTAAGGACTCATCTCCATTTTTACCGTATCACCTGTCGTGATCTTAATGAAGTGTTTCCGCAGCTTACCCGAGATGTGGGCCAGCACTTGGTGTTTGTTGGCTAACTCTACCCGAAACATGGTTCCAGGGAGAACTGCCACGATCTTGCCTTCGACCTCTACGTAATCTTCGCTTGTTGCTTTTGCCATATAATAGTTTGAAAAAAGATGACGAAGGAATCGGAATGCCTACGAAAGTCAAGAATCCTCTTTTCAGCCATAATTTATAAAAATACGAACCGCACATGTCATCTTTGCCAAGTATTGAATGCCCTTTCGATAAAATATATCCGTCCGAACTCAATCGCGACGCAGATTATTACATGACACTTGCCTATAATCAGGCGATCGAAGCTTGGAAAATTGACGAAGTCCCGATCGGAGCAGTCATCGAGCATAAGGGCCGTATTATCGCCTCCGCGCACAACCAATCCAGATCAAGCAACGACCCGACCGCACATGCCGAAATGCTCGCGATCACTCAAGCCGCCAGCTACATTGGAGACTGGCGACTCAACGAATGCACGCTCTACGTCACTAAAGAGCCCTGCCCGATGTGCTCAGGCGCACTCGTCATTTCTCGTATGGGCCAAGTGTACTATGGACTACCCGATCCTCGTATGGGTTGCGTCGGAGGTGCGCTCGATCTCGGAGCCCTACCTGGGAGTAATCACCAGTTCAAATCAACTGGAGGCATTCTACAGGAACTCAACCACGACATCCTGAAGGCATTCTTTGAAAGAAAACGGCAAAAAGAGCTCCAAACACCTCCCGAGATTGATAATTAATCTGCAATCGCTCGAAGCTATTCGCTTTCCTAGAGCAGGTTCCAGTTGCTCACAGTGAAAAAAACTAAACTGCTTTCAGATTTAAATCGAAAGAGTAGAATACAGGAGTGATATTTGACACTGAACGACCAGACCACTAAGGTTGCACACTTCACATCATAGACTGATTAATTCACAACTGATAAATACATACCATGGCATATACATTACCAGAACTTGACTACGCATACGATGCGCTCGAACCGCATTTTGACGCACGCACGATGGAAATCCATCACAGCAAGCACCACAACGCATACATCACCAAAGTGAATGGCGCGATCGAGGGCACAGATCTCGAAGCAAAGAGCATCGAAGATCTCATCTCTGATTTAACCGCAGTTCCTGCAGACAAAAAAGGCGCTATTCGTAACAACGGAGGCGGCCACGCTAACCACGCTTTTTTCTGGAAGCAGCTTAGCCCAACAGGTGGAGGCGCTCCGATTGGTTCACTCGCAGCCGCGATTGATTCCGAGCTCGGCGGCTTTGATGCACTTAAAGAAGCCTTTGCCAATGCAGGCGCGACTCGTTTTGGCTCCGGCTGGGCTTGGCTCGTTGTCAAAGCAGACGGCACACTTGCGGTCACTTCGACACCCAATCAAGATAGCCCACTCATGAAGGGCATCGCTGAGGTTGAAGGCACACCAGTCATCGGGCTCGATGTCTGGGAGCACGCTTACTACCTAAACTACCAAAACCTTCGTCCAAAATACATTGAAGCATTCTGGCACGTAGTTGATTGGAACGCAGCCGAAGCGAATTACACAGCAGCTAAGTAAAATCAAAACTGCCATTTTTAATCAAAGCCGTCTTTTTTAAGACGGCTTTTTTTGGGCTTCTCTTGTAGGAGTGCTGCATGGAAACTGTCTCAAAAAGTCATCAAACAGAGCAGGATGCCCTGAGTCCTAGGCCTCGCGATCCGTTTTCAACGGAACAAGGACATCCTGCCCTTGATCTGCATGCAAAAGTTAGCTTCTCGTAGGTAAGTTAATGTTTTCTGAGACAGCCATGCGGAGCATGGCCCTCCAAATGAAATGCATTTTGGAGGGACGCGCTCCGCGTGTCCGCGTTGGTGCAAGCGCTGCGCAGATACCCGTGGGTGTGACGTTTTGCTTTAACGGCAGCGAAGACTGCGTTCGCAGCCATGCGGAGCATGGCCCTCCAAGGGAAATACATTTTGATGGGATACTAGCGAATCCCGAACCTACAAATCGTGCAGATTGTCCAACCCGACTCCGTTAATCATTCTAAGTTCGGCGTTGAACGTTCCAAGTTCGACGTTCAAGTTCTGCAAAACTCCAAGAACTGCTATGCCACTCAGCCCAAACGCCACTCGCGAACTCCTTAGCCACTTGGAGCACATGCCCAATAAAAAGCTCGGGCAGAATTTTCTCGTGGATGGAAACATCGTTCGTAAATCGATCGAAATGGCAGAAATCGGCCTCGGTAGCCGCGTCGTGGAAGTCGGCCCGGGACTAGGCACACTCACAACTGTTATCCTATCAACTGGCGCCAAACTCTGGGCCATCGAACGCGACAGCACACTCTCCAAACACATCCGGGAAGTTGTGCTCCCTGAACATCCAAATCTACATTTCATTGAAGGTGACTGCCTCGACGATCCACGCGCTGGACTCAGTGAGGCCGAGGCAAACGCGGGTTTCAAAATTGTTGCGAATCTACCGTATGCCGTTTCGACTCCCTGGATGGATGCGATCCTCTCGGGTCCACTCCCGGAGCGTATGGTCCTGATGCTCCAAAAAGAAGCTGGCGATCGTTATATCGCACCGCACGGCATTAAAACTTTTGGCGCCATCTCCATATTCCTACAAGCAACTTACACAGCGCATAGTAAGCACCTCGTAGCCGCTCAATGCTTCCACCCCGCGCCAAAAGTAGACTCCGTCCTCCTCCGCCTCGACCGTAAGCCAAATGCGATTCGCTTTTCACCCGAAGCTCGGCGGTGCATCCGTGACATTTTCACTCAACGACGGAAACAACTCGGCTCGCTCTGTAAAAAAAGCAACTACACCCCAGCCCACGCGTGGTTCGAAGGTTTAATCGCCAAAGGCTTCAGCCCAACGATACGCCCCGAAGAAGTCCCCGTGACCGAGTGGGAAACGCTAGCCATAAAGTAAAGCGACTTCTGTCACTCGTGACATCGAAATCAGCCAGACCTAAAAGGGCTAATCTAATTCCAAGAGTTGGAAATTCACGTTAAGCTCCGACTCAAGCTTGGTTATCTTTATGCGCTCTTTTGGACTAATCAGTGTTACCGATTCACCTTTTTTACCTGCACGCGCGGTTCGCCCGCTTCGGTGGGTGTAGTATTGCATCGCATCCGGAAGTTGATGCTGGATCACGAACTCAAGACCTTCGATGTCGATGCCACGCGCGGCTACGTCTGTAGCAATCATGATCCGCGTGCGCTCTTTCTTGAATGAGCGCATCACTTTATCGCGATCACGTTGGCTTAAATCGCCCTGTAGCACCGCATTCGAAATACCTTCCTTAGATAAAACGGCACCCATATCCAACGCATCTTGCCGAGTTCGGCAAAAAATCAACCCACGCTCATCGGCATGCTGCGCTAAATACTTCAATATGAAATCAGCCTTCTCCTCTCGCGTGCAGATAGCGAAGCGATGCGTAATATTAGGATTCGCTACCTGTTTCGGATCCACCTTCAGCATCTGTGCGCTCGCCGACAGGTTCCCCTGCACCAATTGCTTCACCTTGTCTTGAAAGGTAGCCGAAAAAAGCCACGTGCTCTTGCGATTTTTTGTCTGCTTAAAAACGACGGCCAATTCCTCACGGAAGCCCATACTCAGCATCTCATCCGCTTCATCTAAAACCAAATGGCGCACAGTTTTTAAATCGATCGCCTTCATTTCCAACAGGTCCATCAATCGGCCTGGTGTCGCCACGAGTATTTGTGTCGGACGTTGTAAGCGCTCGGCTTGTAAATCTATTTTGTCTCCACCTGCAGCCACTTCTATAAATAATTTATAGTCACAAAACTTAGTAAATCGAAAGAGCTGCTTGCCGACTTGCTTGGCCAACTCGCGTGTCGGCGCTATGACCAAACCTTGAATTCCCGCCTCTTCGGGCTTCATCTTCATGAGAAGCGGCAATCCAAAGGCCGCCGTCTTCCCCGTGCCCGTTTGCGCCTGCACAATCACATCGCCGCCATCGTTAATTAGAAAAGGAATGGATTTCGCCTGCACAGGCGTCGGCGTCTCGATCCCGAGCGCCTCAATGCCCTGAATGAGATCCGCCGGGATGCCTAGTTGATTAAAAGTAGTTTGCATAAAATAAGCTAAGAACTGGGCACCCTATTCAAGCCCTGTCGCATAACAAGCTCATAAGCGAACTCATCCAAGATGGGGGTATGATTATATCAACGGGGTAATCCTAGCATTGTTTGACCATCGTGGTACGCGGGAGAGTCTGTCTCAAAACTGCCTTGAGTGTGGCTTCTTGAGGTAGGGACGCATCGCCGAGGCGTCCGTCCTGCAGGCGATCACGTCTGCCCATTCCCTTCGTTCTCTGCATTAGGCAGCCTACCGGCGAACGGCGGTTTCGGCCCTACCTTGCTCTGAATTGCTTTAAACATTAACTTACCTATGAGAAGCTAACTTTTGCATGCAAATCAAGGGCAGGATGCCCTTGTTCCGTTGAAAACGAATCGCAAGGTCTAGGACTCAGGGCATCCTGCCTGTTTTATGACTTTTTGAGACAGCCTCTCCCGCGCGTCAGCCTCGTATCCATTTGCACTTTCGCGGACGTCTGAAGGCAGACATCCCGACTGCAAAAATAACCAATTTACCCTACTGAGTGCTCCATGTAACACAACCGTCACATTCGTAACACATTGTTTACCAAAGTGTGCTTTCTTAAAGAATTCATTTCTGCTACCCACATTCTAACTTTAAACGTATGAAATATAAGACGCTCACTTCTCTCGCTTGTGCCCTAGTCGCAAGTCAAGCATCACTTCTCGCAGAAACCAATCTAAGTGACACCCGTGCGGTCCTTGATAAGTGGGTCGAGACGCGGCAAATCATTTCCGAAGAACGTGCAAACTGGAGAACCGAGAAGTCAATTCTTGGTGACACTGTAGCGCTGCTCAAAAATGAGTTGGAGCGCTTGGACGCTTCGCTAACTGATTTGGAGTCATCCGCTACCGCTGCTGATGAAGAACGCGTTAACTTGACCGAAGAAAAAGATACACTCAATGCTGCTTCCTCTGTAATTACCGATAAGCTGGCCGCCCTCGAAACCGCGCTCAAGCGGATCGTCAACTCATTACCGGAACCACTCGTCAGTAAACTCAAGCCGCTTATACGCCGACTTCCAGAAGATCCAACCAATACCAAGCTCAGCCTCGGAGAACGTGTGCAAAATATCGTTGGTATCCTCAGCCAGACTGACAAATTTAACACCACGGTCACAATGACCAGCGAATCCCGGGAAATTGAAGGCGGCAAGATCGTCGAAGTGCGCACACTTTACTGGGGACTCGCCAATGCCTACTACGTAGATCAATCGGGCACGTATGCGGGAATCGGCTATCCGACAGCAGAGGGATGGGAATGGCCAAAAGTTGAAGGCACGGGCCCTGAAATCAAGCGGCTCCTTGATGTTTACGAAGGCAGCGAAGAAATCCAATTCGTGACCGTCCCTGCGAAAATCAAATAACCAACTTTACAGCAGAACATGCACTTTCCATCGAAAACCCTTCTCGCCGTCTGCACGGCATCCTTTGCGCTGCTCTTTGGCAGTGTTCACGCACAGTCTTTTGAAGCCGCTAGCCAACAAGCGAAGCAAGACTTGGACTCTGCACTGACAGAGCTCTCCGAAGTCCGGGGCACGATCGCGACAGACAAGATCCCGATGATCCGGGAAGTCTCCTCGCTCGAAGATCAAGTTCAGAAAAAGTCGGCAGAACTCGAAAAACTACTTCGCCTGCGTGACAACAACGACCTCGGTCTAAATCGTCTCCGCGTGCAAGTCGAAGCCATCGACGCACAAAACGAATATGCCGCTGGCCTGCTAGATGAATTCGTTCGCAGCTTCGAAACGCGTATCGACTACAGTGAAACACAGCTCTACTCAGAAGTAGCTGAAGAAGCCCGCCTCGCACTCGATGACTCTGACATGTCTCAGGCCGATCGCTTCAGTAAACAAATCGATGTGATTGGTGTCGCCGTAGAGCGCCTTGAGAAACTCTCCGGTGGTTATACCTTCGAAGGACTCGCCCTCGCACCGAACGGCGATATCGAAAAAGGCACGTTCGCCGTTTTCGGCCCATCCGTTTTCTTCGCCTCAAGTCAGTCGGACCTCGCGGGTGTAACCATTAACAAATTAAACGCGGCAGAAGCTTCCATTGCTGTCCCCGGTGCAGAGTTCTCCGCGGGCATCCGCCAATTCGTCGAAACCGGAGATGGCAGCATTCCGGCTGATGCAACCCTGGGAAAAGCGCTTAAAGTAGCTGAGAGCAGAGAATCGCTCGGCGAGCACCTTGAAAAGGGTGGCAGCGTCGGAGTCGTCATTTTAGGGCTCGGTGCGATCTGCTTATTGGTTGGCATCTTTAAATTCTATGAAGTCACTTCCTTTAAGACAGCGACTCCTGAAGAAGTGCAAGCAGTGCTCGTTAAAATCGAGGCCGAGGATCTTAGCGGTGCCACCGCAGCTGCTGAGTCTATATCCGGCGCAGGCGGATCGCTCCTTCAAACTGCCGTTGAACACTCCGATGAGAAGCGCGGAACCCTTGAAGAAATCCTTTACGAGCGCATCTTGGCAGTCCGACCGAAGCTGGAACGCTTTCTCGCTTTCATGTCGTTAACCGCTGCGGCAGCACCACTACTGGGGCTACTCGGAACCGTTACCGGTATGATCAAAACCTTCAACCTGATCACTATTTTCGGCACAGGTGATGCAAAGAGCCTATCAACGGGGATTTCTGAAGCACTCGTGACCACAGAGCTTGGTCTCATCGTCGCGATCCCGGCCCTGATTATACACGGCCTGCTGTCCCGCATGGCCCGCCAAAAACTTGGCGACATGGAGCAGACTGCCGTCAGCTTCATCAACGGTGTTATCAGCATTCGCGGTAACAAAAGCTAAGCCTAGTTGAACCATTAAACCTTTTGTATGTTCGGTAAAATCATAGACATTTGGCTCAGTGGAGGATGGGTGATGGTCCCACTCGCACTGCTCGCTGTTTTGATTTATTCAACCGGAATTCAACTCATGCTGTTCCTCCGCAAGGGCAATATGAAGCTCGGACACGAAAGTGAATGGCTTACCTGGGTCTACGATCCAGCTGAAGCTAAGGGACGCGCAGGCGACATTATTCGCTACGCACAAGAGAACGTTTCCGCATCCAAGCACATCCGAAATAAATTCGATGAAGTGCGTCAGAACATTCTCAATAGCGTGCAACGCCGCCTGGTTTTTTTAAACATGCTCGTTGCCACCGCCCCACTCATGGGCCTCTTCGGCACAGTGCTCGGGATGCTCAGCATTTTCTCCTCGCTCGCCAAAAGTGGGGGCGGAGATACCGCCGCAATGGTTGCGGCAGGTATTTCCAAGGCACTTATCACTACACAAACCGGGCTCTTTATCGCCCTACCTGGCGTCTTCCTCGTCCTCATGATCCGTCAGCGAAAAAATAAAATCGAAGCTTCATTGGCCAGGATCGAGTCCATCGTCCTGACAAAATATAAATTCGATTAAGCCCAGCTTTACAAAATTTCACTCTATCCAGCCATGCGCAGAACACTTACATCCGACAGCAGCGAAGAAACCGAAATCAATCTGTCTCCCATGATCGATATGGTTTTCATTCTTCTAATCTTTTTCATCGTGACCACCGTCTTCGTCGAAGAAACTGGAGTCGAAGTGAATAAGCCGGAAGCCGCCGCAGCCGTCCAACTTGAAAAAAACAGTATCCTCATAGCGGTTACATCGGATAACAAAGTCATTTACGGCGGCCGCGATATTGGTATCGGCGGCGTGTCTCCGATCGTTAAGCGCCTCACCCTCCAGGAAGATATTCCGGTTATCATCCAAGCCGATGAAGGTGCCAGCCACGGAGTCTTTGCTCGTGTCTACGGTGAGGCCAAACTCGCTGGGGCCAAATCCATCAACTTCTCAACCAAGCGCTAATCCATATCGGACGCACCATGCCCACGATATATACAGCACCTAAAGGTAAAGGCACCTTAGCCGGAGGAATCATTCTCGGCATCGGGGTGAGCGCCTTGCTCTTTATTGCTATCCCGCTGACACAAATTTTTACGCAATACGAGAAAGCGCCGGAGGAGATCGAAGCGCTCGAGATGGCCACTCCGCCACCGCCACCGCCGCCCGACGAGCCACCGCCGCCGCCTGAGCCCGAACAAGAAGAACCTCCACCCGAGCTCGATACGCCCCCACCACCGATCTCGCTGGAGCAACTGGACATGGCACTCAACCCCGGCACCGGCGGCTCGCTAGCAGGCGATTTCGCCCTGCCTACCTTCGACGTCAACCAAGGCGACCTCGGAGGTCTCGACATATTTGATATCACGGAACTAGAAGATAAACCACAACCCAAACGTCAAAGCCCGCCCCGTTATCCGAGTGCGGCCAAGCGTAAGGGATTAGAAGGTTTCGCTCAGGCTGAGTTTGTTATCGATCAAAAAGGAAATGTTCAATCAGTCGAAATAACCCAGTCCAGTGACCCGGTGTTCGATCAACCAACCATCGAAGCGATTCAAAAATGGACTTTCACTCCAGGCATGAAGGACGGCCGCGCCGTCTTAACGAAGACACGCGTGCGACTCCCTTACCGACTCAACTAAATAAATATTTAACCTAATACTATCATGCTCAAACGCATTCAAAAACTCATTCTACTTTCGACCCTAGTCAGTAGCACTCTAGCAGGTCAGTCGACAGTCGCTTCATCTATTACGGAGCTCTGGAACGATCCTTCTTTCGTAAAACAATTTGTTGGCAGTTACGGCTTCCTTGCAGGATACGAACCATCCATCACAGAAGAAGAAAAAGAAGCCTTGCGCACTTTAACTGATTTAATTAAGGCAAGTCCTGTTGCAGCCATCAATGAACTGAAGCCACAAGTCAAGAATAGCAGCAGTGCTGCATTCGACTTCATCCTGGCCAATCTTTATTTCCAAGAGGGTAACTTACCCGAAGCTGAGAAATACTACAAAAACGCCATCATCAAGTATCCGAACTTCCGACGTGCTTACAAAAATTTAGGCCTCGTGCAAGTTCAGGCACTAAACTTTGATGCAGCCATCCCTACAATATCTAAAGCACTTGAACTCGGTGAAGTTGATGGACGGGCATACGGCCTGCTAGGCTACGGATATTTCACGCAGCAAAAATACTACCCGGCCGAAGCCGCTTATCGCCAAGCGATTTTGATGCAGCCCGACAATAAAGACTGGAAGATCGGTCTGGCACAAACGCTCTTGGAAACTGCTCGCTATGGCGATGCCATCGCCCTCTTTGATACGCTTCTCACGGACAATCCACAGAACGCTGATTACTGGCTCCTCCAGAGCAACGCCTACCTTGGAAACGATCAATCGCTGCAGGCAGCCAAGAACCTGGAAATCGTTCGTCGCCTGAACGCGGCTGATTTCAAGACGATGAAACTACTCGGAGATATTTATTTAAATAGTAATTCGGCAGACCTTGCCCTGAATGCTTACCTCAGTGCGATCGATATTGCTGGAAGCGAAAACGCCGAATCATTGGTCCGCGTAGCCGAGTTGCTACAAGGCAGTGGAAACTACGACCAGTCCATGCAAATGATCGCGAAAATCACCTCCTCCATGGAAAGCCAACTTAGCAGTGAACTCAAATTAGATCTCTTAACCACTAAAGCGAAAATTGCCCGGGCCGAAGGTGATGACGAAGCTGCTGTAGCGACACTACAACAGATCATCGCAGAAGACGCCTTAAATGGCGACGCCATCATCGAGCTGGCTAAATACTACGCTGAACTCGGCGACCTAGCACGTGCCACTAATCGTTTTGAACAAGCGCAAAAGATCGATGCCTACGAGCGCCCCGCCCTCGTCGAACACGCCCAAGCCCTCGTGCGTGAAGGCAAGTATAGCGACGCCCTACCGCTCCTCAAACGTGCCATCAATTTGAAAGCCGACGCCAATCTCGAAGAGTTCTTTTCTAAAGTAGAACGCGCCGCCCGCACACAAAGCTAACCGCATTATGGAGGGCCCTGCTCCGCAGGGCCGCGATCTCACCAAAAGAAACCAAGCAGACAATCCTGCCACGCCCCTTCCATGCGAAAACAGGATGCGCAGTAGTGTAAATATGCGCGATTAGGCAGCCCAGTTGACTAAGGCTATATTTAGTAATCAAGAAAACCATCGCTACAGATGAAGCCAAGACTCACTTATCACGTTATTTGAAGCAAGTCAGCGAGGGTGAAACGATCATTATTTCCCACGGTCGCACGCCTGTAGCGAAGCTGGTGCCGTTTTCGTCCCCAAAAGTGCAGGGGCGCCCGAAAGTCGGCCAGACTATGGACAAGCGCATGGCGATTCCCGATAAAGCCTTCGCTCCACTGGACGCCAGTCCGCTTGAAGAATGGGAGCTTCGCGAATTTGGTAAAAGCGAATCAAGTCAAATCGATTCGAAATCAGTTTGGGGGGCCGCGCCTAAGACGATTGCATGAAAGTTCGTTTCCCTCCGCTTGCCGAACGCGAACTCATTGCTGCGACACTTTATTAGGATATTACACTGTGGGCTCACCCCGTGCCTTCCCACACCTGCACACTGGAGGGCCCTGCTCCCGCAGGGCCGCGATCTCGCCAAAAGAAACCAAGCAGACAATCCTGCCACGCCCTCTAAAAAGGCGCAACGCACCAGCACAACCCCGGGCACGCAGAGCGCGTCCCTCCAGGAAACACTTTGTCGCGTCTGCAATAGGCTTACGAGAAGATCGGCGAAGAACGCACCTTCGAATTGGGGATCACCGCGCCGAAGCTCTACCGGATTGAGCATTTGCGGCCCCGCTACCGTTTGAAGGCGGATAATACCTAATTAGAAAAGGTTTGTGCTTAAAGGCACCACCCTCCTACTACGCCGAGCAGGCTGTTGGCTGGTCGGACGAGCACCCCTCCTCCTTGCCACGGCGTAGCTTCGAAGACGGCTTACAAAGGGAGGTCACCGGCTTGTCAGATGGGAGGGCGCTTGTCCCACCTGGCATGAGCTGGTCGAATGCAAGCGCTTCATTTAGGCTTAAGCGCGACCAAATCTCGACGAAAAGACGCTGAGGACAGCATCCCTCCCATGCTTTTCATTAGATTATACCAACAGCTTGTCTTAACTTGGTAAAAAATCCTGTGGTCCCTACCATTTTACCAGAAAAACTAAATCAATGGTACAAGATTCAGCTACCGGTGATTGCGCCTGCCTTAACCCGTGCGGTCCAGAGTATTGCCTCGGCAGAGGCTGCTCAGTCACATCGTATTAGGTAAATACGTCGATCACTTGCACCTTTAACGCCAGGAAAAGATACTTCGCAAATATCTGAAAACCATCCTACCGATCAGAACCTTCTGCGCAGGCGTGACCCAACTGGACTCACGCCTGAAATGTTCGCTGCTAATTTTTATTAGCGAACAAATCTGTGTCGCTTACCGCTAACTCTGGCCAACGCCTCAACAGAGTAAACCATCTACAGCTTGCTACCAGTAGATCGAACGCAGTCAGCCTGAATGCTACCGAGCTTTCAAATAGTCACTTATGGCAGCAACACCTATTCTTTTATCGATTACAGTGCCTGACGATTGTAGCTCAACTAGGACAGGCAACTCCTCATCCTCGTTTAGATGGGAAAAACTTCTAGAGTAGCCCCTCGATAGATAACCTGGCATCGCTTGAATCGCTGGTTCAAGTTCGTCAGCAATTAGCTGGATGCCTTTTTTATCTCCAGCGACATCCATATAGACAAAAGCTGTAACTGCCCGTTCATCCTCACTTAATTGACGATAGTAATGATCGGCTAGCTCAATCGCTTCACGGGTCGATGCTTCATTCGCCTGACCGTAGAGTAAGAACCACCGATTCATTACATTCACTTCTTTCGAGCGATATGGATGCGTCCAATTCGTCTCGCCACTTATAATACGATTCGCTAAAAAGAGAGCCATTCTCGGGACGATAACCGACGTATCCCCTTTCTTTATAAGTTCCACCTGCAAGGCTGCATCAGTAGAGTCAATAGGGACTTTAAAAACACCCTTTCGAGAGAACTCAGCTACCAGTGAATCGCCCTCACGACGAATCAAAACAAACTTAGTTCCCGCATCGATCGTGTAATCAAAACCAACAGGTTGATAAGCCTCAGTTAAATAGAGTTCAAACGGTAGAAAACGCTCATCCGACTGCTCCAAACCAAACCCTACAGAGGCAGTTATGAATGCAAGTAATGTATAGAATTTAGTTTTAAACATGGTGTCCTTTTTCGTATAATACTGGTTAGGAAATCAAATCAAAGCTCTGAGTATTTTGCATAAAAAAGCACCCTCCCGAAGGAGGATGCTTTTGAAAGCAAACAACTAAGCCTTAGCTTCTGCGGCGGCGCACAGTGGCCAGAGCAAGAGCGCAAGCTCCAAGTAATGCAGCATACGTGCTAGGCTCAGGAACTGCAGTTCCTGTTAAAGCGATATTATCATACACACCATTAAGTAGTGGTGTGAATGTATACTCAGCTAAAGATACACCATTGAATGCACTTAAGTCTACGGTTTCTACGGTGAAGCTTCCACCTTGGGTTGGTGCGAATGCAAAGGTGAGTGATAGATCAGTCCAAAGGCTGCCATCAAATACCAGTGTCATCGAATCATCTCCAGTTAATGACTGGAATCCCTGCTCCGCAGCTCCAAAGAGAGGACCGTCACTGAACTGATTGAATCCAGTAATCGAATCCACATTACCTTCCAGGAAAGTAAATGTATCATTGATTGTCGGAGAATTGTTAGCTCCCGCGATTCCAAATTCATTGCTGAACGTGGTCGTGAAGTTCGCAAGCGCGTGGGTCCATGAAAGTGTCGCACTTCCAGTTTGTGCACCCCAGTTGGCTGTTGATGTTTGAGCGTTTAGATTAGTGTTATCGAAGTCAAATCCTGCGACAAAACTCTGAGCACTCAGCGATGATGCACTGACTAGTAGTGCAAGTAATGTTATTTTTTTCATAATTTTTTTTAAGTTAAAGACAAATTAGTCCGCGAAATAGCCGAGAATTGAAGGTACTGTCCAGCCATCAGTCCAAGGAGTTTCAGAAGGTGAAAAGGCGCCCTTATAACCTACAGCGTCGAAGAAAGTTCCGATATAAGGCTCCAAGTTACCAGTTACTTCAGGTGTCGGTGAAGGTTTCAAGTAAACTCCACCCACAGAGTAGCGCTTTGCAGTGGCCATGACTGCAAAGTTAGCACCACCTAGGAATGGATTAACAAACACATTTCCGTTTGATCCATTAAATGCCAGCTCGGCCGAACCTTGGTCGTGATCGATTGCTACTTCAGGACCTGTGTCGGCAACATCACGATACCAAATATTACTACGGATCTCCAACAGACCGTTGGTTACCATAGCTGCACTCGTTCCGTTAATGTCCAGAGATGGAATACCCGATTCGACGATGATCGAATTAAAGAGACCACCACCCGCGTTAGCGTCGTAGTCGATTTGACCTCCACCGTTACCACTACCTACTTCAGAGCCTGTACCAATGACAGTCATGTTGTAAATAACTGGAACTGCAAATGGTTTCGCACCTGCTTGGTCATCACCATCGAACTCTCCACCCTTGTCGCCATCGCTGCTGTTATCAGCCATAACTACCGCCCAGAATTGACCTTGACCGGAAAAGCCTTGGTCGTAGTCAAATGCATCGTCGTTGTTGTATGCAGAAAGCAAGTATTTCGAGTTAACTGTGCCACCGAACCATTCGAAGCCGTCATCCTGACCAGCGATGACTTCGATGTATTCAAGAACGGTTCCCGCTCCAACGCCACCCATGGTCAAACCATTGATTTCGTTATTTGCGGAAAGATTGAATCCACCGTTACGGATAGAAACATAGCGCATGATACCGCTGCTATCGTGTGGTGCATCACCACCATAGATACCACGTAAATCCGCACCTGAACCAACTGGCTCGGCAAGACCTTCGATCGAATCCGTGCCAGGAACCAAGTTACCATTCGAAGCGGACTGATCATTGTTAGTGGGTGCATTACCAAGAATGATAATACCGCCCCATAGACCTGTGGTCAACGTGTCTCCATTAAGAGGAGCCGTGGGTGCTGTCTTCGGTGCAGGATCCTGCTGGTAGGTGAAGATGATTGGTGCCGAAGGAGTGCCTTGTGCGTTAATCTGGCCGTTGCGAGTGATCACAAGTGTGCCCGGCTCCTGCAGGATGACTCCAGCGTTAATCACGCCGATTTTACCACGAACGACTGTCCCCGCTGGAATAGTAATCAATCCATCAACATAGACGATTTCATCGAGCAAGTATTCTTTGCTAGCTTCTAAAACTACGTTGCCCGAGATAGGGTCCGTAATTTTATACAAAGTGTTTGCACCAGCCGGGCCAGTGCCCGTTGGTGAGGACTCAACACCAGCGAAAGCTGATGCAGCAGCTAATGCTGCGAGTGTGCTAATAAGTGTCTTTTTCATATTTATTTTTACAATTTTGGTTGGTAAGTATCTGCAGTTTTTACAGATTACAAGTAGCATACCCTCTCCTTGTTACAGGGCCGTGTTAGGTTTGTTACGAAAGGGTTAAAAGTCTGCACTTATACTAAAAGAGTATGTAATACCCCTTTCATAGAAATCACTTGTGACCTCATTCCCTTCGACTTCGTAAAAGGACTCATACTCCGTGTTTAGCAGGTTCTTTGCTGAAAATGATATTTTGAAATTATCATTCAGCTCCTTACTACAGGTAAAATCCAAAGTGCTATAGCTTTTGCGGTAAATATCATAACTATCATCCAGGGATACCGCCTCTAAGACATCACTTATTGAGTAGTAAATAATGGAAAACTTTAGGCCGTAATCGGGGTTATCGTAGCTAAGATCGAAATTTAAAATGGATTCGGGTTGTTCGGTGAGTGGTCTCTTTTCCGAAACGGGTCGGCCTACAGACAATTTTCGATCAATCTCTGGCTGCGTGCGCCTCACCACACCGTCGATAACGGTGTAATTGCCGCCTACACTAAAGGGCTCAAACAAACTGCCCAGAAAACCTAAATTCTTACGCACTTCAATTTCGACCCCATTTAACTCGGCGTCACTTGGATTATTATACCAAGTAAAGAGCGAAGCCCCAATATTAGCGGAGTAGGTAAAATCAGGAGTATCAGGATCATCTAAAAACAACCCATTGAGTTTCTCGATTCTTCCGGAAACTAGCTTTTCGAAGTAGGTCAAACGAAAGAGATCACCTGCTTGAGTCGAATAACTGAATCCGATATCTTTATTTTCGACTCTGGAGGGTTGAAGCGACGAATTACCCACATCGACCTCTGAGCCGCTGAACGCGGAGCTAGCATAGGGAGAACTTTCGCGGGCAGAGGGCAATGCGATGGTGTCAGAATAAGCAAACCTCACCTGAAAAGAGTCAGTCAAGTCCGCGATGAAAGTGAAACTGGGATACCAGTCCTCCACATTATAGCCGCCTTCTCTAGGTAAATCAGACAAAGGGTTGTTTGCGCCTGCACCCCGGAGAACAGTTCCATCTGCCCCATTTACCTGAACATCCGCAATGTTCTCTTGAAGGCGCGCCCCAAATACGAACTTGTAGCGCTCAAATAAAGACTGGTCCACTTTGAAATAGTAGCCTTTTGTCTCCGTGTTTAAGTCAATATCAGCCGCCACATCATACGCTAATAAGATAAGATCATCCAGCTCAGTAACATCGTCCAGTGTCGAGTTGCCCGCTTTGGAGAGCGTAACGAACTCGTCAAAGACGGATCGGTCAGACTCCGAGAACGCTGCCCCAAATTGCACACTTGTAGCAAACCCCTTACGCTTTTCGCTTTTGAAATCAAGGTCGTATCTCTGCTTGAAAGAATTCTCCTCGATGTAACGCCATATTTTATAAATTGAGGGATTATCATTCAGCGTCGCATTAGGGTCTAAGACCAGATCAAACCGACCATCGTCCAGCTCTCGAAGTTCAACTTGCAGATAATTCGGCTGATCTTGAATCGCCGTTTCTTGACCAATTCCCCAAGAGAAATCAATCGCATCGATAAACTTTGAGTTCGGCTCAAATGAGTGACTGCCCAAAACTTGGTCCGATAGCAGTTCTCTTTGAGTATATAAAATAGCCTGATAATATCCGGTTTCAAGAGGTGGGTCATTCTCAGAATTCTCGTTAAAATAGCCCCCCCGGTAAACCGTGTTCGTATCCTCTCCTATTTTGAGACTCATGCGGTGAGCGCGAATTTTATGAGTCTCTTCAGTACCAAATACGACACCTCCACCAAGCAACCACGAGAGAGTCGTCTCCAGGGTAGATTCGTTAAAGGTTAAATCTTCGTAACCGATGGCTACGTTAGGGTTGACGAAATTTTCCGGGCTAAGTGTAAAGGTACCTCCTCGCTCCGTCGCACTTCGAAAATATCTGCCATCTTCAATCAAGTTTGCCTTGCGACCGTAATTCAGTCCTCCGAAGACACTTATTCCTAGATAATCCTCAAGTTGGTAGCGATCACCTGCACTGATTTTGAGTCCAATGTTAGGCCCTTGCGCGAGCCCGAATGAATGATTGTTTGTGCCAGTTAGTTGGGCCAATCGAGTCGTTTCAGCAAGCGCGAGATCATATTCAGCTTGAGTAATAAAAGGAAATCCGATCAAGCCGGCTAAAAAGTCATTAACTCGACTCAATGGCGGAACGACGGGGATATTGCCCTTAACTTCTTCTGGGATCACACGGTCTCGGGCACCATCCACGTATTTGTCTCTTTTTGAAACACCTCCACTCGTTAAGAAATTCTCATTCTCTGTCGCCACCGAGTTGAATCCAGCACTGATCGACCCCTTAAGAAAAAACTCGTTTGGTAAATCTTTGATTCTTAAATCAATGCCGCCGGTAGATATTGCATCCTGATCCGGGGTATAGGTCTTTGTTACGGATAGTCCGTCAAAAAGAGCCGAGGGAAACAAATCGAGTTGGACAGCTTGTTTATCCGGATCGGGACTTGTAATAGGTAATCCATTTAATGTCGTGCTCACATAACGGTCTCCCAAACCACGAATTACCGCATACTTGCCACCAACTACGGAAACACCGGAAACACGTTTAACCGCATCCCCCAGATCACTAGCTGCAAATTTCGAGAAGTCCTCCGAACTTAGGATATTGGTTATCGAGCTAGCGTCTAAAGTGAATTCAAGTTTTTGCATCAGGTCGTTCGCCTCCTGCGCTGTGACCGTGAAGTCTTGTAATTCGTAGACTTCATCGGACATCTCTGCCGGGCGTGGCGGCAGTGCAAATGGAAACACATTCACCTTTTCACCGACTACAGCATATTCTGTAACATTAGCCTCTATGTATCCTGCCTTTAAAAAAGTAAGCGTATAAATCCCCTCCTTAATAGGACCTAGAGTATATTGCCCTTCTCTATCTGTTATAGTGCCTGCGTCGGTGCCCTCTAAAACGATAGCCACACCGCTCACGGGTTCTCCGGTATCTTTATCTATGACTTGGCCTGATACTAAGCCCTCATCGGCAGCGAGTTGATCGTTAAATGCAACCGCAGCCACCTCGGCCTCTTCGACAGACTCAAGTAAGAAGTTAGATTTTGGAGCGTCCTCAACAGCCGAGACAGTCGCTTCTGTGGATACCTCGCCGCTAGCCTGAATCGCTTCCGTGCGAGTGCCTGGCTCGAAGTAAGAATCATCGTTAATGCGGGCAAGCTCCTCAATTTCCGCATCCGCTTTTTCTTTTTTAAGTGCCTCAACGCGCTCGCGAAATTGTTTTGGAATATTCACCTCTACCGAATAGGCAGTGGTTACGAAAACCAACAAAAACCCAGCCACAAAGGCTCGTGATAAAATAAAAGGACATCTCATAGCAAAATCAAAAGTATCTACAGTCGTCCGTCACAGAATGCTCGGAGCCGAAGAAACCACATCCTTTTGTCGGCAACGCTTTAGCGCTCAATTCAAATGTATCCTACGATTCGGAATATCACATCAGCGTAACAATTCGCGAATTCTGTAACCTAAATGTAATATATCTAACCGTTAAATCGTCATGCCATATTCTCGATTCGGGAGGAACGACCGACAGCTTGCCTGGAATGGCGATTCTTTACAGGTTCAGATCTCCCCGTAAAAGCGACACGACCCGGCATAACCTAATACCATTGATTTAGTTTTTCTGATAAAATGGTAGGGACTACAGGATTTTTTACCAAGTTAAGACAAGCTGTTGGTATAATCTAATGAAAAGCATGGGAGGGATGCTGTCCTCAGCGTCTTTTCGTCGAGATTTGGTCGCGCATAAGCCTAACTGAAGCGCTTGCATTCGACCGGCTCATGCCAGATGGGACAAGCGCCCTCCCTTAAATACACCTTTCCGCAGGCATAGACCGAGATGGACTCAGTTTTGAGACAGCCTCTCCGTGTCGTCCGCAATCTAGCTGCTCAGTCAAGCGAGCGTTCGTGTTGTCTCGGACGTCCCTACCACCGCAAGCGACTACAGGATTTTTATTACCACGTAAAGACAAGCGCTGGTATAAGTCCGCTACGGTGGCTGACTCTCATAGCTCAAGCGATAGGAACGGCCCTTTTACTTTTATGTAGGCAGCTTTAAAGCGCTTCACTTCGTGTCATTCGAGGTCGTTCTTCCGAACAAAAAAAGAGCCACCCATCAAGGGTGGCTATTTTGTAAAAAAATATGTGGTCAAACTAGCCGCGGACTTCGACCAGGCGTTTTTCTTTAACTTGGTTTGCTGCCTTACCGATACGATCGCGCATGTAATACATACGAGCACGCATAGTCACTGACTCGCGATCCACTTCGATCTTATCGATCGTTGGGCTATGCACTGGAAATACTTTTTCGACACCGACACCGGATGCGATGCGGCGGACCGTGAAAGTCTCTTGAAGACTTCCGCCCTTACGAGCGATCACGATACCAGCAAATACCTGGATACGAGTTTTCTCACCTTCTTTAACCTTAAGGTGAACGCGAACGCCATCGCCGACTTTAAAGTCTGCGCGGTCGTTAGTTAATTGATCTTTGGCGATGTCTTCTAGGATTGCTTGGCTCATTGCTGGGTTTCTCCGTTTTCTAAAATGTCAGGGCGTAATTGCCGGGTTTTTTCCTTCTGTTGCTCATGCCTCCATCTCTCGATAGCAGCATGATCTCCGGAAAGTAAAACCTCAGGAACAACCATCCCGCGAAAGTCCGCAGGTCGGGTGTATTGAGGAAAGCCGAGGAAGGTGGTCATAAAAGATTCCTCCGTCAAGGATTTTTCATCACCTAAAAATCCGGGGATAAATCGACTCACGCAGTCGATCAAAACACCGGCCGCCAGCGTGCCATTCGTCAAAACATAATCTCCGATGCTCACCTCTTGGTCGATTAATTCATCCCGCACCCTTTGGTCGACTCCCTCGTAATGACCACTCAGTAAAATCAAATGCGTTTCCTTGGACAGTTCGCGAGCCAATTGACTCGTCAGGGCTTGTCCATCCGGAGCCATGTAAATCACTTTCGAGTCCGGACGTCTCAAAGCTTCCACTGCCGCAAAAATCGGTTCTGGCTTCATGACCATCCCCGCGCCGCCGCCATAGGGAATCTCGTCTGTCTTGCGGTGTTTATCTGTAGTCCAGTTTCGTAGCTGATGGGCCTCCGCCCGGATCAAGCCATTGCGCTGACCACGCCCCAACATACTGGAGCATAAAAAACCCTCCACCATTTCCGGGAAGAGGGTTAAAATATCAAACTCGATGTCCATAAAGACCCGGGCTTAGCACTCGCCGTGATGGCGATGCTCTCTACACTTCAGCTGAAACTTCTTCAGCGGGAATTTCTTCAGCAGGAACTTCGCGGCGTGCTTTACGGATCAAGCTAGCAGCGGTGTCCGTTGGTTTTGCACCAACCGACTTCCAATATTCGACGCGGTCAAGTTTTACGCTGAGTTCGTCGCTCGGACGCTTAGCTTGTGGCTCGTAAGTGCCAAGCACCTCGACGAAGCGACCATCGCGACGTGCATTCGCTTCGGTAACAACCATGCGGTAAAAAGGACGGTGGCTTGCGCCATGACGTTGTAAACGGATTTTAAGTGCCATAATAAATAAAAATAGTTCGGCAGATAGCCGGAAATTGGGAAAAGCGAAGAAAAAAGCCCCTTTGCCTGCACCTGTCAAGCGTCGAGAATGGAGATTTTTAAGTCCAGTTGCAATTATATCAACGGAGTCATCCTAGCGTTGCTTGACCATCGTAGTCACGCAGGAGCGAGCCCCCACTATTTTGTAGCATGGAGGTAGCACTCCCGAGTCTGTCTCAAAACTACATTCAGTGTAGGTTCTTGGGGTGGGGACGCCTCGCCGAGGCGTCAGTCCTGCAGGCGATCAAGACTACCCATACACTTCGCTCTTTAGCATTAAGCAGCCTACCGGGGAACGGCGGCTTCAGACTTCGCGAACTCGATCGAGTCGCGAACATCCACCATCATTTAAATTCTTCAATCCGGCTCCACTCGATCCGGCGAGTCCGTCCAGGGCAGTGGAAATGCACTCTTTTGCCAATCCCTGCGCTCGTCGCCCACCTCCGCAAAGGAATCGCCCTCGCCTTCGACCATAACTCCTGAAAATTGATATCGGCTGACTTCCCCCGTCACCCGCACTGCCCGCTTGCCACTGTAGGCAACCAAAACGCGCGACGTGTCATAATCTATCTGTCGAATCTTAGATGTCATTTGGAGAAGTTAGAAGCGAGACGTCAGGACTTAGAAGCATAAAATCACCATAGTCGTAGTCAAAGCTCGGTCATAATCACGAAGACAATTCCGAGAGCGTTTAAATCGATACAGAAACCACATTAGGTCTCCCGCTTCTCTCGTATTGCATTATTTCATTTGTGCATTCCAATACGCCCACATGTTCATTCCGCAAAAAAAGAAGAAAGTCGATTACGAGGCCCTTAATTCAGCTTTCATGCGTATTCCGAGGATGGATGTGGCAGCGGCGCGTAGCCTTATTGATGTCGGCGTTCATGAGATTTACGATTTGCAGGGACGTGCCCCTGAAGTGCTTTTTGAGGAAGCCCGCAAGAAAAACCCGGAAATACCTAAGCACCAGATTCGCTATTTTCGGATGGCTGTCTACTTTGCTGAAACAGACCAGCCGGAAACCTTCAAAATGCACCCGGATGCTTGGCTATAAATGCCTATCCTAATTGTTCCTAATTTAAAAAAGCTTCTCCCTTGATTACCGAAATAGAAATTCCCAGCGAAGTCCCTGTAATGACGCTCAGTAGCACGGTGCTCTTCCCGCAGGCCATGATGCCACTTTTCATATTTGAGCCTCGCTACCGGCAAATGCTTCAGGAAGTCCTGCTGGGGAATCGCATTTTCGCGGTGGCCGCGCTTGATGAAGAGTCCGCTGGCGGCGACACCGAGGAACCGCCTCATTCGATTGCCGGAATAGGGATTGTTCGGGCCTGCCAAAAAAATCCGGACGGCACTGCAAACCTAATCCTGCAGGGCCTCGCACGTGTTCAATTTGATAGCATCGTCACCGAGCAGCCCTTCCGCAAAGCACGCATCCATCAAATCGCGAGCGAGCTTGGAGGCAATCAGCAGGAACTCGATGCGATCCAGCCAGACATTATTGCATTGGTTAAGACGCAGATTCGCCTGGGAGCCGCCATTCCGAAGGAAGTCGTTCAATTCCTGAGCAATATGAAAGACCCTGAAGGTATGCTTGACCTGGCCATTTTCACATTGTGCAGCTCAAGTAATTTAAAACAAAGACTGCTGGAAACCCGCGAAATCATCTATCGTTACAAGCTGTTTAAGCAATTTCTACTGGCAGAGATCGCGCAATTACAAATAGACCGCAAATTGAAAGGCGGTCTAGACGAAGGCGAGATCGGGAATAATTAGAGTATCCAACTCCCACATGTAACGCTCAGGTAAACTTCTTTACGGTTGAGTAACTTTCTAGCTGCTCGTAACATTTGCTTTTGACTCTTGGTTTCGGGCAAACTTGCATTGCATTAGAAAAACTACTTCGTGAAAAAGACTACATTATCTTACAAAACGATCATCCTTTCAGATGTCCACCTCGGCACACTGGACTGCAAAATAGACCAAGTTAATCACTTTCTAAAACACACCCATTGCGATAAACTTATCCTAAACGGTGATATAATAGATGGCTGGAGTCTCGCCAGAAGAGGTGGATGGACCGAGCAGCACACACGTTTTATCAGGCTGGTTCTCAAGAAGCTCGAAAAGCGCGGCACAGATGTTATCTACCTCAGAGGAAATCACGATGATGTCCTTGCACGCTTCTTGCCTCTTTTCTTCGGCAAATTACAAATCGTCAACGAATATGTTCACGAAGGTAAGAACGGCAATTATCTAGTCGTCCACGGCGATGGCTTTGATGCGGTTACCATGAACCACAAGTGGCTCGCTGTGCTCGGCGATATCGGATACCAGACACTACTCAGAATTAACCGCGTTTATAACAAATATCGCTCGCTGCGCGGCAAAGAGTATTTCTCGCTAAGTAAAGCGATCAAAGCACGCGTCAAGTCAGCGGTCAGTTTCGTTGGAAACTACGAGGAACAGCTCAAGAATTTTGCCCATAAGCACGACTGCATCGGTATCATCTGCGGCCATATTCACACGCCCGACGACAAAATGATCGATGATATCCACTACCTGAACTCAGGTGATTGGGTCGAATCACTCACCGCTTTAGTCGAATACCCAGACGGTGAATTTGAGGTTTTTAACTACAAAGAGTTCTCTCGTCGGCTCGATGAAAAAACTAGAATCAAGGCGCTAAAAAAAGCAAAAGAAGGCGAAATCGACCTAGAGCCAGGACCCATTGAAGAAGATGAAGCGACTGAGCTCAGAAATCTAACACCACCGACCGTTTAAAACCATATCACGATTTTTCCGTAACCGCCCTGCCTAAGCGGGCTTCTTTGCAGATCTGTGGATTCGGTAACAAGGCGATCTCTTCGCTTGCAATCACTTCGCCGCAGTTCGGCTTTGCACAATCGTGTCATAAGTCCGCATGATGTGCTTCACTACTTCCGGGATAGTTCGGCCCTCCGTCGTAATGCATGCGCCTGCTTTCATATAGATCGGCTCACGTTTGCTCAATAATTCACGAACTCTTTCTTCCGGATTCTCCACTTGCAGAAGTGGTCGCTTTTTATTGCGACTCGTCCGCTCAATGATGCTTTCAACCGAAGCAAATAAACAAATAACGACGCCCTTTGATTTCAATAAATCAGACATCCCTTCTTCCACAACCAAGCCACCACCACAGGAAACGACCGTCCCGGATTCAGGATGTCCATTTTCAATAAACTCGCGCTCTAATTTCCGGAAATAAGCTTCCCCGTCACTGGAAAATATTTGGGGAATTTTTCGGCCGTCCCGCTTCTCAATGACGTGGTCAGAATCTAGAAATTTATACTTGAGCGCACGGGCAACTCTTCGGCCAATTGAAGATTTGCCGACTCCCATAAATCCTACTATATACAAATTAGGACCTCTTTTTTTTCTGCCTAAGATCACAATAAATCAACACTTAGCCCCTTCCACTAGCCTCGCGATACTTTTTTTGTTATTTCATCCAAATAGTTACACTCAATTCTTAGTTACGATCCGCAAAACGCTTGCTGATACTGGAGCGAAACCACACACTCACCAAAATGGATAAAAGCGTGATCGAAGTTCAGGTAAAAGGCGTCATGCCGACCACCAACGGATGTGCCGTCTTTCTGGGCACACAAGAAAAGACCTATGTCATCTATATGGACCGCGCAATCGGCGAGACCATTCAGCGGGCAGTCAACGGTATACAAAACGAGCGTCCCCTCACCCACGACCTGATGACCACGCTCCTCGATGGGCTCGGTGCCGAAATCGAACGAGCCGTTATCAACGACGTTCAAGATGGCACTTTCTTCGCCCGGATTATCATCTCCATGGAAAACGAGCTAGGCCATAAAATCATCGAAGTCGATGCCCGCCCCAGTGACTCCATCGCGCTCGCCCTTCTCTCCGAGAAACCAATTTACACCGCACATTCCGTTCTCGAGAAATCTGACGATATGACCGAGATACTCGCAAAGATCCTCGAACAGGAAGACTAATGTCAGCCGTTTCGACACGTCCCCTGCAAACGGTTCGCAGCACTCTGCCTGACGCGCTGATACCCGGCCAACCTTGGTCCGCACTGGCCCCGATGCAGGATGTCACCACTCTGCCATTCATGCAGCTCTTGGGTCGATATGGGGCACCCGATCTACTCTTTACCGAATACTTCCGTGTCCACGGGCACTCCACATTGGAACAACACATCGTCGACTCCATCGAACAGCATGGCACGCATCGTCCCGTCTTCGCACAACTTATCGGCGAAAGCCTACCCGATATAGAACGCACTGTGCAGGCGATAGAAACCCGCGGACTTCCTGTGGCTGGAATTGACCTAAATATGGGCTGCCCCGCGCCCAAAGTATACAAAAAGAATGTCGGTGGCGGCCTCCTTCGGGAACCCGAGAAAGTTGACCAGGTTCTTGGCTGTCTGCGCGCGGCAATCAGTGGCAGGTTCACCGTAAAAATGCGCATCGGCTTCGACTCCGACGAACACTTTGACGCGATTCTGGACCTCGTTAATAAACACAAAGTCGATTTGCTCAGTCTTCATGCCCGCACAGTCAAGGAAGCGTATCGTAGTGAGGTGCATTACGAATACATTAAACGTGCAGTCGACCACGTAGCCTGTCCAGTCCTCGCTAATGGCAACATAACCTCCGTCCAGAAAGGCCTCCAAGTGCTTGAAGATACAGGCAGTGCAGGTCTCATGATCGGACGCTCCTGTATTCGTAATCCATGGATTTTCCGCCAACTCCGTGAGCATTTCGCAGGGCAACCCATCTTCAAGCCGACACTGGGCAACGTCCGCCAATACATTGAGGACTTAGTCCTAGCGACCAGTAAGCCCGACCTGAAAGGCGAGTATCACATCAACCACATGAAGAAGTTCCTCAACTTCGTCGGACTCGGGGTCGATGTAGACGGGCAATTTCTTCACGATATGCGACGTGCCAAATCCAAGTCCGACTTAGATCGTATTTGCGATCAGCACCTCATCGAAAATGGACGAGCCGAGTTAGAATTTCCGGATGAGCCAATCAAAGGCCTCGTCGCACGCCCCAACTGCGAAACTGCCAGAGGCTGCAGCCTCTAAACGCTTGAATGGACGGTCACTTCAAAGCCTTTTGAACAACGGCTTCCAAACGCTTCATATCTTCCATCTCGCCTAAAAAATCGATTAGCGCTGTAATATTATCCGAACGCCTGGTCCCGTTTAATATATTCTCGTAGAAAGTCACCAGCGCTAAGGCCGCGTTGTAGTAAGCTGGATTAACTTGATTGATACGTATAAAGAGGATTTCTCTGCGCGCGCTAATGATCTGCCGAACAGCTTCCACTTCTCTATTCGGCCAGAGATCTTTCAAACTTTTCAACTGCTTGCCATCTTCCAGCTCAAGTCCGCGAACACTCGCGACCAACTCTATCCATCCCCTTGAATCCTCCAAGGTCTCATATACAGAGAGGCTGGATGCCCGCAACTCCTCCAATGCCGCCCGCCACCATACTTCAGCATCAGGTCCAGATTCTTCGGGGCTAATGGATTGGGCAAGACTCTGATTGAGCAACCCAACCACGTCCCCGCCCGCCAGCGATACCTGAGCCAACTGAGTAAACATCTTTGAACTATTCCTCTCCGTGCGCAAGCCCGCCAAAACCCAGTAACCCCATTTAATCGAAAGCGAAGTATCCGACCCCTCGATGATTAAATCCAGACTTGGAGCCGATTGTGCACGCAAGCCCTTCACATAATCCACCATCATGGCAGGACGTAATTGCAGGTAGGTCTGGCGGCCGATCGCAGCGACTAACCACGCAGGCACCTCCGTAGCTGCCGCACTTGGCCCACGCCGGAAATAAATATAACGGGACAGATACCCTTCGGCCAACCCCATACAAACCACTTCCAAACTCAAGTCATTATCCCAGCGATAATCGACTCTAACCAAGCCCCGCTCCCCAACCGTTGTCTTATAATCCGCATCAAGCTCTGCTTCATCCTTGGGGCGCATCGTGACAAAAATTAACGAAGGATATCTGCGCTCATCATCGCCCAATAAACGACGGCAGACGACTTCAACCGAAGCACTTAAGTCCAAAATAAAACGAATCGAGCGCTCATCCCTTGCTACAAATTCAAAAGTCTCCGTCGTATCCGTAAAAACACTACGCGAAACAGTCGACTCTGACTCTGCAAAACTCGACTGCAGGCAAAAAATAAGCCCCCAGAGACTAAGCAATAAGCAATTAAACTTCATTCAACCTAAATACGGCAGTTGTGAAGGCTTGCCGTCAAGACAAGGCGCAAGCCTCTTAGCTGTGGTCACCACTGCAAGTGGCTTGGAACGCAGGATTGGCGGCAAGACCTCCCAATCCTCAGTGGTCATAAAATGAGAAAAACTTCGTCGCCACTCTGGCGCAAGTTCGCTTGCGCGTAACCCATTCATAGACAATTGATTGACCCTTTTTCTCATTTTCGACTGCCGGATTTAGGTTAAACTAGAGCTTCAGCTGAAGAGCATCGACTGTGACTTCGACAGATTTGACCTGTGGCCACGTGTTCGATATCAGCTGATACTCATCTGTGTCCTCAAATAATTTGAGAAATGAATTAAAGACCATACCACTGATACCTAGAAAATTTGGAATCGGTGCGTTGTTCACATAAAAACGGTCTACCTTAAATGCGTTCGATCCATCAAAATGACCCCGGGCATGCAAAAGATATCTTCTGGATATATCCATAGCCTCAACCGTTAGTGGCACTGACAAAAATAAAGTGCCTTTACCATCCGTCCCAAACTTTGGTTCCTTAGTTGATAGAACAATACTAGGCTTATCATCGCCCACCGGAGAGGGCGCTGGACGAAAAAATGTCGTCGTCCAACCATTTAAATCGCCCAAGCTAATTTCAACTTCCGTGCTTTGTCCGCTAAGTAAAGCATCGCGCCGCGTAGACCATAAACGACCGCGGGTAACTGGAGCTTCGAAATAATACACATCATTCGGCCGAATATCTCTAGTCGCCCGCTCAGTCTCAATACCGATCAAATCCTTCGCCGAAGCGAGTGATTTGACTGGCAAAGAAGATAGAAACAAGAAGCCGAATAGGACTCCAAACGCAGCCGAACACGCGCCGAGGAAAATAACACCAGAGAGCGTCGGTCCTTTTTCAGCTTCTTCTTTTTTCGGCTTTGGCATCACAGGTTAAAATGAAACTGACTCCGAATACTCCAAACGACGATAGCTTAAAGTAGTGAAGGCAATGATGGTAAGAAATCCCGCAAAAATCGCGACTCCATAAATCGGAAGCAATAAGGCAAACATACCAACAAAAACGATTGAAGGTATTAGAAATTTAGGGAACTCCAGATAGGCCATTTTAAAGATTAAATTAATATCTAAAAGATCCCTAAAATCCGAACGCATCTGAAAACGATAGAGCGCGGAAGCGAACAGAACTGGTAATACAAGAAAAGCCGCCGAGAAAACCAAGTAAGCAAACATTCCAACTTCTAAGCTGAAAAGTAAGCTGGAAAGAAGCGAAACCAAAAACAGCGGCAACATCCAATACGCTATCCAAACGACTAAAAAGCGAAGCCCATCGAAGAACATAGCCTTCCAATCTGTCCACTCCGGAAGCTGTATATCACCCGTCCGACGCACCTTGCGCGAAAAACGAAATAAATATCCTAGAGCAAAAATATTTACCACGGGGATAAACGACAGCAGCCCACCAATTAATAACTTCAACCAAATTCCCGGCTGACGAATTAAATTAACAAACACTTCTTCAAATATTGGCGTTCCCTTCATATAGTCTATACTGCAAGCTATTAGAGTGAATGCAGTATTTAAAGAAAAATTAGCGCACTATCAGCAATCCGTTGAAACTGGAATAAATGCCTTACTCCCGAGCGCGGCAACACGCCCGAGTAGGCTGCATCAAGCCATGCGTTACTCGATGGAAGCAGGCGGGAAGCGGATCAGGCCTGTATTAGTGATCGCTGCAAGTGAGCTGGTCGGAGCGAAACTCGACCCGGTTCCCGCCGCAATCGCCATCGAGTGCCTGCACACCTACACCTTGATACACGACGATTTACCTTCTATTGACAACAGCCCACTCCGCCGCGGTCGTCCGTCCTGCCACACCCAGTTCGACGAAGCTACTGCAGTTCTCGCTGGTGACGCGCTTCTCACGCATGCCTTTCAACTTCTTGCAGAAAGTTACGCAGATACTCCAAAAATCGCGACAAACTTAGTCATCACCTTAGCAAAAGCCAGCAGCAGCCGCGAACTTATCGGCGGACAAATGGAAGATATCGAAAATGAAGGCAAAACCATCGACACCGACACCCTGCAATACATCCACGATAATAAAACTGGAGCGCTACTGACTGCTGCCCTCTCCATGGGGCTCCAACTCGGGCAAGCGTCAGAGGAGCAGCTGAGCGATATTCAAAACTTCGGATACAACCTCGGACGCTCATTTCAAATAGTTGACGACATTCTCGACGCCACTTCCGACGCGGCCACTCTCGGCAAACCCGTCGGAAAGGACGATGCACTCGAAAAGCTAACTTACGTCAGCACACACGGGCTCGAAGGCGCGCGCGAAAAAGCCAAGCAACACACTGCACAAGCAATCAAGCACTTAGAGTCCTTTGGCGAATCTGCCGAGTTCATCCGAAACCTAGCCCACTCGCTGGGCTCAAGAGCCTACTAGTACATAAAAAACCTAAGCTTCAGATACTTATACCAACATGTGAGGTTTAAGACGGAAGAGCCAGAGATGGGGAATTTAAGGAGGAGTTGCTGGATATTGTCTTTCAAAGCGGGCCGATAAAAATCGAAGAACGTTGATTAATGACTTGGCACAACACCGTGGCGTCGTCGCTTATAGTAACTCCAATCCCTTTCTTACAGTCAGGAACCGAAGCGGAGCCCGTCAGGGTGTAGCTCGGCGAGGTTCCTGTTACTGGCGGGGACTGGGATCATTTT
>Ga0307934_1000150_pt1 | contig 58591 bp, 48 predicted proteins | sample OrgLakmetageno90_FD_201838 | JGI IMG/M metagenome (GOLD analysis project Ga0307934, IMG submission 201838) | Saline water microbial communities from Organic Lake, Antarctica - #90 | ecosystem: Environmental > Aquatic > Non-marine Saline and Alkaline > Saline | place: Antarctica: Organic Lake...
AACAGCAACCAGCGGGTAAAGTGCGCGCGACCATCACGGACGATAAAATCGAGACCAAAAGACCGTTTCTTTACGATGATGTGAATGACGCGCGGTTTGTTAGTCTGCGTCATTTGCGTGATGGGCAAGTTCTGGACGATCAAGGAAATGTTGCCGGACAAGTGGACGCGATTATTTATCAAAATGCACAGGCCCAGCGGATATTCTTTGCCCTTAAGCCATCATTAACAAGCGCCGGAATGCCGCAGATTTTTGGCATCCCTTATGAGGCTGTCGATGTGGTACAAAGCGCGGATGGTTTTGATATTCAGCTTTCAAAAGAACAGACCCAATCGTTGGCACATAGTCTTTATGGTGAAGGAAATACTAAATAGATGCTGACCAAGATTTATAATTTTTGGCAGATTTTAAAAGGCAATCTCTGGTTTGTTCCGGCGATCTTTTGTCTGTTTTTTGGCGGCGTGACATTTGCCGCCTATTATCTTGAAATCCATTATTTATATAAACTTGACCTGCCGGATTATATTTTCCAGGGCTCGACAAATGATGCCAAATCCGTGATTACAACGCTGTTATCAGCGATGATTACAATGGCAACTTTGGCCATATCCATCACGATTGTTGTTTTGTCTTTGGCGGCCTCACAGCTCGGTCCGCGCTTGATAAAAAGCTTTATGTCTGATCGCACCACCAAAGATTATATCGGGCTGTTTTTTGGTACCGTGATTGCCTGTTTTATTCTCACTTTTATTTTGCATTCAGCAACCTCTGAAGCCATCACGCCCCGCATTACCATTAGTGGTGTTTTTATGCTGTGCTTGATTAATTTGTTTGTCTTGCTTGGTTTTGTTCACCACGTTGCGCAATCTTGTATTGCAGATCATATTATTTTAAAGGTCGCCGATGAATTAAAATCGGCGCTAAATCGTTTGACTTATGATGCACATGGCGACCGTAAAAAGCCGGACGAGCCAAAGAAAAAACGAGATGATTGGCCGAAAGATTTTGATCGTATCAGCAAGCATTTGTTTTTTGAAAGATCGGGTTATGTGCAAAATATCAATTATCAAGCCATTTTAGATTTTGCGCAGGAGCATGGCTGCTATATTCAGATCAAGTTCAAAGCAGGACATTTTTTGGTCAGCGGTGAAGATGGCGTGCGCGTTTATACCAAAAAACCGCTCCCTGATGATTTTGAGCAGACATTGAAAAATTACTTTATTGTCGGCCAGAGCCGAACGCCGACACAAGACATTGAATATTCTATTCGCCACATGGTCGAAATTGCCATTCGTGCTTTGTCGCCCGGTGTGAATGATTCTTATACGGCTGTGCATGTTTTGGATCATTTATCATCGGCGCTGGCGATATTATTTGAAAAAGAAACACCGTCTGAAAATTTTTATGACGAGAGCGGCCTGCTTCGTTTGAAAGCAACGCAGAGCGGCGAAGACGTAATTATTTTTAATGCGCTCAGCCAAATTCGCCATAATGGCGGCATGATGCCGAGCATGATTAAACACATGCTTGATAAAATAACGATCTTGGCGACATTGGCAAAAACGCCAGAAGCCAAAACGGCTTTATACAACCAGCTTAAAGCGCTTCATGCAGATTTAAACCAGCTCGACCGCTATTTATGTGAGCGTGAAGAGCTGGAAACAGCAATGAAAGATTTGATGAAAGAGTTGGCGAAGGATCTGTCTTAATCTGTGCGCATATGTTGATAGTTTTGCGCCAAAACAAACTGATCGCCGTCTAAGGTATAAAGCCCAACTTCGATTAATTTATCCGATAGTTCAATAACATTGAAGCCATTTTCTTGGCCGCGCGTGCGTGAAGATAGCGCTGTGGAGGCGCTGATATAGGCTGTTTTATGGCTCTGGTCACCGCGCAGTGTAATGGAGGCGTGGTGGACATGCCCTGTTAAGACAAGGTCAAATTTTAAATTCTCAAGGCACGCCAATGTTCGCTTGCGGCCAAAAACGGTGACGTCAATCGGCATTTCCTGCACTTTATGAATGGGGTGATGGAGGACGCAAATGCGCCATGCGGGGCTACTGTGCTGCTGAACAATGCGCGACAGATTTTTTCTTTGCGCGCCTGAAATTGCGCCATTGGCCCAGTTCCAATGCGGCAAGGCGCGCCGCGCAGAATTGAGGCCGGCGATTAAGGCGTTATCGTTGAGCGTCATGAAAGGGTTTAAATCTTCCGTGATAAAGCGTTTATATTTTTTGTAAGGGTTTAAAAAGCGCTCGGTTAAATTCCATGCTGGCACATCATGATTGCCGGGAACACAGAAAAACGGAATTTTGAGCGCATCCAAAAAAGTGCGTGCTTGTTCAAATTCTGCGCGTGAGCCGATCTGGGTAAAATCACCGGAGACGATGACAAGATCGGCATTTTGGTTTTGAATATTATGATGCAGAGAATCGACAATTTTTTGCTCGTGCGTTCCGAAATGTAAATCTGAAAGATGAATAATTTTCATGCGGTGTTTTCCTTTGGAATTATGACTGTGAGCGCGGCGGATTTAATATCAAAAGCGAGCGGTGTTTTCATGCGCCGCACTTCGCCGTCAACGGTGATATCTTCATATTCATTGTCTGTGTTTATTATTAGGGATGATGTCAGCCATTCTTTAATTTTGGGGTCTTGGCGCCATTGACCAAATCCAAGTTTTAAAACAATTCGAATCATTTCAAACAATGACAGCGGCGCGACCGAATAAAGCGCGAGCATTCCCCCTTGTAGCGAACGACGCTTTAAGCGCGGGCCAAGCCCGTCGGCTGAATTTTGATATTGGTTGTTGGAGATAACCAAAGACGGTGATTTCACTTTTTGAGGGGGATTTTTATCAAAGTTAATTTTATATGTTGTGCGTTTTCTCTTTTGTAAGCGCCCCATAAAAAAGTGAAGCATTTTGGGCGCGAGCATAATATCGTTTTGAGTACGATTTTCTTCGCGAAATTTTGAGGAATCGGGGATTGCACCAAGCGCGGCGTTGCAAAGAAACAACTCCTCATTTGCGTAAGCCACATCGATTTTTTTATCGTTGGTTTTACCGGCGTAACAATCAAGCGCTTTTTGAAAATTGTCAGGGATATTTAAATCCCCTGCCAGTAAATTCATCGTTCCAAAAGGCAAAATGCCGAAGGCTTGCTTCTTTTTCATCAAGATGGTCGCGGCTTGTTTTATTGTGCCGTCGCCGCCGCCGACAAGGATGGGGTTATTATGTGTATCATTTTCAAGTTTTAGGAATAACTCTTCGGGCGGCAAAATATTTAATTCAGCCACTTCAATAGAATGGCGCGATAAAATATCACGGATTTTATCCAGCCCTATTGATTTTACACTGCCGGCATTTTGGTTGATATAAATGTGATAGGCTTTAGATTCTTTCATAATGATACCTACGCATGCGCCCAAATAAAGTTCGTATCATTCAATCTATATTTTCTTTATCCGTCTCGCCTTGGATTTTGGGCATCAAAAAACCGCCAATAATGAGCGTGGCGGCAATAGCGACAAAGCCAATAATGGCGATAGCGTAAACACCAAAGCCGAGCGCCAGGCCAATGCCCCCCGCCGCCCAAATGCTTGCGCCTGTGGCTGTTCCAATAATTTGGTCATTGCCGCGTTTTATAATCGCGCCGGCGCCCAAAAAGCCGATGCCTGTGAGCGTGCCAGAAATAATTTTCCCCAGATCAAGGCTTACAAGATTTTGCGTATCTTTCAAATCATACGACATTTCCAAAGCCATCATCGCCATCATGCACGTTGTCACGCAAACGATCATATAGGCGCGGAAATCAATCGGCTTATTTTTGCTGTCGCGATCCCAGCCTAAAATAAGGCCAAAAGCAATAGCGAGCGAGATGCGTGCCAAGGCTTCTGTCAGTGATAAAGAATTTAAGTCGAAAATATCCATGCGCTTATCTTATACAAACTGGCGCGCAATGAAATAGCCGATTGTCGCGCTGATGCCGCTTAAAGCTGTTCCCCATGCGACATCAACAACACTCATCAGCACCGGCCAGTCTTTTAATGTTGCTATATTGGTGACATCGTAAGTGCCGTAAGCCAAAAACCCTAAAAACGCGCCATAGCCCAGCGCGATTAAATAATTATCGGCGGCAAGGGCGGGCTTTACAGCAAACAAAACCAGACCGATTGTGTAGAGAATATAAAATAGCGCAGCGATGTGAATTTTGACATCATCAAGCATTAAATCGCCAAGCTGGTTGCGGTAAAAATCTTTGGATATGACGCCGAGCCAGAGATAGTCAACGATGAGATAAAAGATTGTTGTTGCTAAATAAGCATAGAGATAAGGCATTATGAATCCTCTTTTTGATCTTGTAGTTTGACCGCAGCGGCAGGGGCGTTGCCTTTTTTGTCTTCGCCGAAATAAATTGTTTGATGCGGGAATGGAATTTCAATTCCTTTTTCATCAAACTTATGTTTCATGCGCCTGTTAAATTCGCGCCCGACATGCCATTGCTTGATCGGTTTTGTTTTAATACGCGCTTTAATCACCACCGCACTATCGGCAAAATGGTCAACGCCTAATATTTCCAGTGGCTCTAAAATATCGTCTTTGAAATGATTATCGCTGCGTAAATCTTCGTCAATCTCTTCTAAATATCCGATCACCTCATCCGGATTTTCGCGGTAGGCGACGCCGATCTCCATGAGATAATAGCTATAATCTTTGGTCCAGTTCTCGATGATATCAACTTCGCTATGGGGGATGGTATAAACAATCCCGCCCAAATCGCGAAGCTGAATTTTACGAATGGTGATCTGTTCAACGCGTCCGCGGCGCTCGCCTATTTTGACGACATCGCCGACTTGCATTAAATCTTCCAAAATAACGGTAAAGCCGCTTATGAAATCTTTGACCATGGTTTGCGCGCCAAAACCAATCGCGATCCCTAAAACGCCAGCGCCAGCCAAAAGCGGCAAGATATCAACGCCCAGTTCAGACAAAATAACCAAGGTAAATAAAAGCGCGAAGACAACAAACATGGCGTTTCTAATAACGGGTAGTAGTGTTTGCAAGCGGTTTGTGTCGGCTTCGCTGCCTTTGCGAATGCCATATTCAATGAGAACATTGATTATTTCCCACACGCACAAAGCGATGAACGAGATCAGCAAAATGTTTAAAAAACCGCCCATAAAACTTAAAAAAGAATCGCTTTGAACAAAGTTAAAATTTGTCACATTCCAGATGACACCTGCCGAATACAGAAGCAATGCCAATGTCAGCGCATAGAAGCTTAAGCGTAAGGCGCGGGTGTAAATTGTAAATCTATTATGGGTCAAACCATATCGCATTTTTAATTTTTGCAATTGTAGGCGGAGTAAATTAATTAATTTGCGGATGACAAAAGCCAGAAAAAGCGCGCCGATCATCGCACCGATTGTCAGCCCGACTTGCCCGATAAAAGAGGCGTTTAAATTATGCTTTTGTAAAAATTGACTGTAATCATCAAGAAAATCTTCTGCCTTTTCATCAAGCCCGAATGATCCGTGCAGCAATGTTTGGCCCGTCGAATCGCCGTCCCCTGTTGTGTCACCTTCTTCGGCGCTTTGTTTTAATGTTTTTAAATTTTGAATAAACTCTGTGCGCGCTGTTTCGCTTTCAAGTGTTTTAATCAATTCGGATAAATGCTCAGGATTAATTGTGACACTCTCGCTTTGCGCATAGGATTGCGATAGCGGTATCATGATAAAAAACGTTAACAAGGCGCACAAAGTAATCAGCCTTGGCTTGATGGCGAGCAGTCTGGTTATCATGGCTTTAAGAACCTTTAGGTCAGTGTGAATATGATATTTTTCATGCATACGCTTAAGGCTGAAAAAAGTTCCTTTGTCATATTAAATTTGACAGGGAGCGTCCTTGTGGCTTATGCGTTATGCCTGATGAATTTTAGAAATAGAGCCAATAGGCAGGATAGACATGAACCAAAATAAAGCAGTAAGATTGGGATTACAATTCCCAGAAGGTATTTTTCTGGTGACAGCGGCGGACAGCATCTATTTTATGCCCACTATTGAAAGTGATAAGGCCTATATGGGCTGGGGTCAAAAAAATGAGCTCCACGGCAAAATTGCCCGTTCCTTTGATACACGCGCTCAAGATTTTAAAAAATATGATGTGACATATGAGGTTGAAGACGGTGACTTGATCGCCGCACGATTAATGAGCCCTTTTTCGCGCTCTGCCGGCGTTCTTTTGAGTGATGTCGAGATGCTCAATATTCAAATGCGCATTAGTATGGGGTTTCTTTCGTTGTTAAAGCCATCTAACCCGCCGCGCATTTTGCGCGCCGCTATCGCGGGCGATGACACGATGGCGGTCTTGGTGGAATATGATTTTGGGCCCGATGCGCGGCTAGAACGGACATTATATGGTGGCAAAAAAGGCGCGCTTGAGCCGTTGACCAATAATTATGTGCAGGGTGGGAATAGTTTTTACTTTAATCTGGATGATGGTACAAAAGTGGCGCTTCCTTACGGCATGGGCGCGCCCAAGGGCGATGAGCCGCCCAAATATGGCGATACATTAATGGCATATCTGGAGATCAAAGACCCCGAAGATCTGGCGGCTTTTGGCATAGATTTAGGGCTTGATAAAATAGAGCCACATTTAGACCCGTTCTGCCCCGAGCTTGCGAAGCCGCCGCAGCCATAAGCGTTATGGTTTTTATGAGTATAATTTTTAAGGTTATACAAAGTTTTGCGGCTCTGTTAAAATCTTGAGCGATGGAACTGATTCTTCTCATTTTTGGTCTTGCATTCTTGGTGACATTGCTCCTTCCATGGGTGCATCAAGCGCGTATTCGTGCGTTACGCGATGAGGTTGATTTACATCAAAAAGAAATTGGATATTTAAAACAGCTGCTGTCCAAATCTGATAATACTATTTTCCAAGACACGCCTTTTCGCCACTCGTCTATGCAAACTGATACAGAAATCTTGCCTCAGCCTTTAAAGCAGGAGATGAAGCGTGAGAAGACGGACGATACAAAACCTTATCAAAATGTCAAATCACGCGCCTCATTGCCACGCACAAGCACAGCTGATTGGGCGAAAAAAGCACAGAGTCGTTTTGAGCAAAATATCGCGACGAAATTGCCTGTTTGGATTGGCGCGATTTCTTTAATTTGCGCGGCGTTTTTCCTTGTTAAATATTCGATGGAATTAGGCTGGATGCAGCCGGTTGTGCGCGTTTCTATTGGCGGTTTGTTTGGTATGGCATTGCTGTTTGGCGGGTCGTGGGTTGTGAAGCGCTCGCATCTTGCAAATTATGAGCGCATTGCACAAGGGCTTGTCGGAGCGGGGCTTGTGGCGCTTTACTTTAGCGTCTATGCCGCGATGAATCTTTATGGTTTATTGCCGCCGCTCTTTGCCTTTGGCGGGATGGCGATCATTACAGCATTGGCGGTTATTTTATCCCTGCGCCATGGCCAGCCGATTGCGGTGTTTGGTCTGTTGGGCGGGCTTTTCACGCCTGTTTTGATTGAGTCTGAAGTGCCGAATGCGGCTGGATTATTTGTCTATTTGTTCTTATTATTTACCGCCATGTTTGCCGTGCTTATGCATAAAGGCTGGTGGGTTTTAGCGCTTTTGGCGGTTGTCGGCGTGTTTGGCTGGTCGTTTTTGTGGTTCGCTTTGATGTTTACGGGCGCGGATGGTTTTGTTTTGGTGGTTTTTGCGATTGCGATTATGGCGATTGTGCTTGCGGGGACAGGCCGTCAGATTGCGCGCGAGAGTATTGAGGCAGAAGATATAATGTTGGTTCATGGCTTGAACTTTACCGCCTTTGCAGGCGCTGTGCTGACAATCATCTGGTTAAGCCTTGAAATGTCGCTGAGCCTGTTTGATTGGTCGATGCTCGCGCTCATTGGGGCGGGCGTTATGGTCATGGCATTCTTTAAGCCAGAAATTTATCAAAAACCGCTATGGGCGGTTTTGGGAACCAGCCTTGTGCTGTATTTTTTATGGTCGCCCAGCGCCCCTTTGATTGAGGCGGTGATTGTTGTGGCGATGTTGTGCGCGCTTTATATTGGCGGGGCAGCCTTTATGATGCGCCGCGCCCATAATCCGCGTTTTTGGGCAAGCATACAGGCCGTTACGGGCATTTTCACCTTTGCTATTTCGTACCTGACCTTGCGCGCAGACATTCCGTCCGCCTTCATGGATCAGTTCGGTATGTTTTGGGGTATTATCAGCTTGATCTTGGCAAGCGCCACTATTTTTGTGACCGCGCAAATACAGTCTCATCAGACATTTGATGAGACTGTAAAAAATCATGTGGTCGCTATCTATGCTTTTACCGCTTCCGCCTTTATTGCGATGGGGCTTGCGATTGAACTACCGTGGGATTATTTGCCGCTGGCCTTTGCCGGACAAATTGCGATCACGGCATGGATTTATCAAAGAACAGGGATTGTATTTTTAAAGCATATCGCCTTGATTTTGGTCTTTATTTTTGCCGGAACGCATTTTGAGCAGATTATTTTGTTTATACAGATGACGATTGATAGCCTTGACGGTAATCTTCCGCGCGCTTCGATCCTCTCACAATACGTCACCGACATGCCGCTGATAAAACTGGCGCTACCGTCTGTGTTTATCATCGGTGCGCTTTGGGTTTTTGTAAGACATGGCGTGGTTGAAGCGCGCTTCTTTCATATCATGTTTGGCGCGGGCTTGTTGTTGGCAATGGCGGCTGTGTATTATCTTTTTGGCTATGGCTTATATGGCGATTTCGAGCTTGCCTTTGCGACCCAAGCGAGTTTTGTTGAGCGCGGCGTGATAAGCGCGGCGGCGGCGCTGGCGGGCTTTGGTTTGCTTATGATGAGACGCAAATGGAATATGTCTTATTTGCAGCCGTGGGCTTTTGCGCTGTTAATACTGGCAGCTTCGCGTCATATTTATTTTGATTTCTTTATCCATAACCCCCTCATGCCGCGCGGCCAGTTTGTTGGTGATATGATTGTCTTCAATGGCATTACGCTAACATACGGGATTGGCGCGCTTTTATGGCTTTGGGCATTGCGCATCGAAGATATAATAAAATATCAAACTCTATGCAAAATTATGGCCTGCGTTTCAATGTTTGCTTTCCTTAATTTTACAGTGCGACATTTTTTCCATGGTGGCGATTTGAGCGGTGATATGGGCGGCAATTTGATACGTGATTTACGAAATGGTGCTATGAGCGCTGCTGAATTATACAGCTATTCTGTGCTTTGGCTTTTGAGCGGCATTGCGCTGCTAGGCTTTGGTATTTGGAAAGACAATAAAGACGCGCGTATGGCCTCGCTTGGTTTTATTATGTTGGCGGTGTTGAAAGTGTTTTTATATGACGCGGCAGAACTTGAAGGCTTATATCGCGTGTTCTCATTCCTCGGCCTTGGGGTTAGCTTGATTGGTTTGAGCTTTTTTTACACACGCTTTGTGTTTTCCCAAACAGAAAAAACATCTTGAGGGGCTTACAGACAAGACAGGCAAGTGCAAAAAAAGCGAAGAATTTAATCTGCGATTTTTTTGACAAATTCTGATTTTAAGCCCATCGGCCCAATTCCTGGGATTTTGCAATCTATATCGTGATCGCCGTCGACGAGGCGGATATTTTTGACCTTTGTGCCGACTTTCACAACAGATGATGTGCCTTTGATTTTTAAATCTTTAATAACAGTGACGCTGTCGCCATCGGCAAGGGGCGTGCCGTTGCTGTCTGTTATCATAGTGTCATCTTCTGTCGCGGCAGATACTTCCATAGACCATTCATGCCCGCATTCAGGGCAATTATAAAGCGCGCGGTCTTCATAAGCAAAAGCCGATTGACACTTAGGGCAGGCAGGAATATCGCTCATGTTTGATTTCAATCTGTTATCTAAAAGCAAAGCTTATATGATTTTGACGGATTGTCGCGCTCTATTTTGAAGGTTTTAAAATCTTATCAGGGCTTAAAGCTATCTGTCATGATTGTGCCGATGGTGCGGTTTGGGTCGGCATCCATGAGCATGGTTTCTTTGCGCGCCCATTGGCGGATGTCGCTTGTCATGGTCATGAGTTGATGAATGACGGGGTTTTGGTATTGTTCCCCTGAATGCCACGCTTGGTCGTTTTCGGTAAAGCCGAGCAATGCGCCGATGCGTTTGTGCCATGCCGATGCATCCAATGTTTCATAGTGGTCTTGATTGTTTTGATCTAAGTCTTGATCTAAGTCTTGGTCGAAATAGCGCGTAAATAACTCGCGCCCCTCCTCTTGTTTATCAGCTTGGGCAAAGACGGATACGAGCATATTCGATTTAAAATCAACAGCGCTCAAAGCGCCGCTTTGAACCGCCTCTTCCAGATCAGGATCAGTTTGACCGCCTTGGCCCGGCATATATAAGACGGGCCGCATGGTTGTGATTGAGCCGCTTAGTAGCGCTTGCATGGCGGTTGTTTTCGCGCCCACTGCAATTGAAAAATTATCGTTTTCCGAAGCGCTTTGGGCATTTTGAAAAAAGTCACGCGTGAAGGCGGTGTCGTCTTCACTTAAGATTTTGGCAGGACTTAAGATTTTGACATCCGCGCCATTTTCTTCTGCCAATATGTCGGCGGCGCGCGCGGCGTTGTCAATTTCGGAAGGGTGGCAGTAAATGCGATGTGTTTGTTCGTGCGCATAATCGCCAATTTTGATGACGCTGCCATTATCTATGGCCTGTTGCATTTGTGTTGTCACGTCTTGCGTGGCCATGATGGCGGTTGGTTTTGCGCCTGCGGCCATCAGTTCAGGCTCATAGGGTGTATGGGGATTGCCTAGACCCGGCGTGGCAACGGCGCGAAAAAGAGGACGCAACAAATTGGTTGCCCAGCGGTCGAGTCGGTTCGGATCAGTATTATCTGGTATTTCCATGCTATAATTTTACAATATTATGTCAAATTATACAATTTTAAGACAATGTGGTTTTTCTACCACTCATAACCAAGTTTTACAGCATAAATTGTGTCGTCTTCCACAGTGCCAAGAACAGGTTCGTTATCCCAGTCAAAATCAACTTGGCCGCTGGCAACGATGCCGTCGCGGATGGGGATGCGGATGCCGCTTTCGCTTTGGAAAAGATAGGCGTTTGTATCATCGGCGGGCGCGGTGAGATCATGGTTGTGAAAGAGAGCAAAAAACCCGTCATAAAATTTTTGATCGTAATCCAGTCCCCAATTTATCGTGGCGCTCTGATCGCTGGTGCCATCTTCAAAATCTTCATTGATAAAACCAGGGCCGAGGACGAATTTTAGATTGAGATCATCTTGTTCAAAGGCTTGATAACCAAGGCCGCTCGTTAAAATGGTGCGTAAATCAAGCTTATCAATCTCGTCTTGCTTGAATGTCGCTTTGTTGCCCCAAAACCATTTTTCGGAGAAGAAATAATCATGACCTAATGCAAGAGAGCGATTATCGACTGTGGTGTTTCCATTATCTTTTTCGCGGTTATAATCAAGCTTGGCGAGAGCGCGATGTTTGTCCCAGCGGGCTTTTATGGTGCTGTCGGCGGTGATGCCGCTGGTTTCGCTGTTGCCTGTTTTTAAATCCGCGCCGATATTGGCATTGCCGGACCATTTCGCCCCCCAAAGCATGGGCTCAGCTTGTGCGGCAGGCGTTTGCGGCGCGGCCTCTATGACGGGAGTGGGCGCTGCTTGTGGTGGTGGGGTGCCTTGGGTTTGAAGATCGCTCAGCGCTGTTTGCACATTGTTTTGGGTGATCGCATTACCCGCCGCAAGGCCGCCAATATCGGCGAGCGGAATTGTTAGCCTGCCATAGCCTGTACCGATTTCAAGCGCGCTGGAATTATAGCTTTTGATTGTGCCTGTCAGTTGGTCGCCGTTTTTGAGATAGAGGATATCGCCGCCACTTGCAGAGGCCGATGCTGATGCCGCAAACAGACAAAAACAAAACATTGTGAATACTCTTTTAAACATCATCGCCTCTTTTTCTTCGCTTCTGAACTCAAGAGGGGGTTTTAAAGAAAAAGGCGTGATGGTACAAGTCTATGTTTGAAAAGAAAAATCAATCAAATGTATTTTTGTCGATCGGGATGACAGGGTTCTCATTTTCAGTTGTTTTTGCAAATACACTGCCTGTGAAAATGCCAGCGACAGCATTGGCAAAGCTTTTCATGAGTGAGATTTTTTTAGGCGGTACGTCGCCTTTTTCGGTAACCCTGACATTGTCGAATGAATCCCGCGCGCGGTTTTTTGAGGTGTCGGCTGATGCACCACGATCTTTATTTTTTGCGATGGTGGTTTTCAGAGCCGAATTAAGTTTGACGGCTTTGGCTAATAAATCATCATGATTTTTGATTTCCTGCGGTAGCTTGTCAAAATCGATATTGCCGAAAGCGACAATATGAAGCCATAAATCATCATTTCTGTCATAGTGCCGACCGGGATCGAGCGTTGTGATAATTTCATCCTGGTGTTTTTGAACAATGGCGGCCATAAAATCACGGTCCAGTAAAAGTTTCACGCCGATATGTTGCAGCGCTTCAATATTTGAATCGATGGCGTGGGTCGCTATATCAGCCATGTTATGGATACGCCTGCTTGCATTGCGAAAGATATAGTGCGGCTCTGCAATTTGCATCAAATCACGGACAAAATCTTCATCATTATAAAGCTGGCTATGGATATAAGCGGCATTGTCTGAATCCGCGGTGACAGCGTCCATGACGAGGCTTTTATTTTTGCAAATATTCTCGCCGCAATATTGTAAAATCAAAGGCACATTATATTGCAGGCCCATTGTGACATAGGCGGGGTCGTCCAAAAGATCCGGATGGGCTTGTTTGAAATATTTTAGGTTTTCGCAAACAATGGCGGTCATTTTGTCAGGGTCAGTGCTGAAATGATCCATGACGATGCGCGGGATAAACAGATGCTCCCCTTTGGCGCGGATGACGCGGATCACAAAATCGAGATCTTCTTGCAACAGAGAACTGATTTCGTTGATCTCGTCTTGATCGTTCATGATTGCGAGCATAGCGCATTCAGGATCCGCTTTCACACGCGCGGGCAGGCGGAAAAAACTGTGCGGCTCTGCTTTCATAACGCGGCGCGCCAGCGCCAGATTAGAGCGAAGATCTGATGAGAAGGCATGATAGGCCGAGACCGAAATATCCATCATTTCTGCCAAAAAATCCCCGTCTTCAAGAAGATATTTCGGGCATTCATATAAGATTTCAGTGCTTTCATCGGGGTTGTCTTTCACAACGCGGCGGACAATATTTTGGTCGCCGCGAATATCTTCATGCATATGGCGAAAGGCTGATGGTGAATGCGCCAAAATTTTTGCTGCGAGCGATTTTGATGTGCGAAGGCGCTCCGACATATGCGGCAAAACATCGTATAAATCATCGGCGCATGCCAAAACAACCTCTTCATTGTCGCGCATATTTTCAGGCAGATTTTTGAAATAAAGCGGCCTTATTTCCATGAGCTTTGTCGCGATTTCGACATTTTGCAAAATAGATTCGTCCAAAAAGCGTGCGGCCATCGTGTTGGTTTGCAAGAGTTGGGAAACAAATTTTGTGTCTTGCATAAACGGCGCCGGTATATCTTCCACGCATTCAGGGCGAAAGCGAACGCGCACTAAATATTGTTGCCAGCTTTGTGGGATCGATTGTTTGCGCAGGTTGCGTCTGAAACTTCGGACACTACTTTCCCTATCGGTTGTGGCTTTTTCGATCATTTTATCGGCGAGCCTATCGGTCAAATTGATCGGCTCAAAATGTTTGGTCATGAAGGGGCGATCATGGGCGCAATCATTAAAGCGCGCGACGCAGCCTTGCTCGATTAATGCGCCGCTTTTTATATGAGAGCGGTGTAAGTGAACCGTCTTACCGGCAAAGAGCGGCTCTGACATTAACGATTGTGAATTGCCCCAGACGATAAAATGATCCGCGCGTGCAATCAATCCTTTATAAGGATTATAGCCTGTGCGCGAAAATTCCCAGTTGATGACATCGACTTTATCGCTCAAATTTTGCGCCTCAATTTCTTCTGTTAACAGCCGCTTCGTTTTTAGTTGTTGGCCAATATCATTGCGGCGGCAGCCACAGATATAGATTGTGGCTTCAGGATAATGAGAGGATATAGCGGTCAGTTTTTTGCTGAAATCTTTGATTTCATGATCTCCCTGATCGGCGATAAAAATAGCGATGAGGGGTTTTTTGATGGTGGGGTGCTGTTGGTCAAATTCTGCGCCGGCTTCTTTTAGCATTTCAGTGGTCAGATGGTGCGCCACTAATTGATTTTCGTCCAGAAGCTGCGAAGAAAGACTCTCGTTATAAGAGCTGAAAGAGGTCACATCTTCGGAGGGCCTTCCGATCCGTTCCAAAACATTGGCGCAGGAAAAGCCAAGGACGATGTCGGGCGCGCCATTATCGAGCAAAAATTGTTCCAGCTTATTATCATAGGGTTGATCTTCCATTTCAGGATAAAGCGCGCTTAATGTTTTTTCGTCGGCATAAAGGCTTTTTGTGCCGAGCTTTTTGGCGATGTTTCGCCCTAAGCCCCGCCGCCCTGCGCTGTCGCCGCGCGCGGTGTCGTCTGTGCCGATATTAATGAGAATGGTGGGCGGCGGAAGATCAATGGGCCCGTCCGTCAGATCTGCAAGCGCGTCCTGCGCTGCCGCAATGGGTTGCGCAGAATTTAAGAATTCCCATGCTTTTCTGATCCGCTCTCTCAAATTGAAGTTTCACACATATTATTGTCTCTTGTTCTCAAAATACGGGAAATAGCTGAATATTATGTTAATAGATGTCTGCGCCCGGCCGTCATGACAGGCTTAATGAAATGTATTCTTGTCCACGGGAATGGTCGGGCTTGATGTGGTGTCCGCGCTTTGAAACGGGCGCGCGGCCGCTTTCATAAAGGCTTTGGCAAAAGATAATTTGGGCGGATCGGTTTTTTGTTCGAAGGCTTCTTTTATATGCTCTTTCGATAAGGGGCTGTCTTCGGGAGGCTCTGACTCACTATCTGCTTGAGCCTTGCGATTGCTATAGTCTTCGATCGCCGTTTTCATCTGAGGATTGATTTCGATGATAAAATCGCCAAAATATTTATCATTACGGTATGTCTCAGGAATTTTTTGATAATCAACATCGCCGAAGGCCGCGATATATTGCCAGACAAGCGCGCCATTATGTGTGTTCTCAAAAGGATCTTCATCGCCAAAAAGCGCCTCATGGTGTTTTTCAACAATCGCGGCGATAAATTCAGGGTCGCGCATAAGCCCTGCACCGACATTTGCTAACATTGAGATATCCTCATCAACAGCCCGGTGAGAAATATCGGCGATATTGCGCACTGCGAGATCGCACCTGTTATATATCTTGGCGGGCGGCACAAACTCCATCAAAGCCCGCACGAAATCTTCGTCTTCATACAGAGAGCGATCAATGTCTGCAAGATGTGCAGGATTATCAGCCACGGCTTCCAAGACGAAATATGGATTGCGCCGCACTTCAGGGCCGCATTTTTTTAAAAGATCTTCCACGCCCATTTCAAGACCAAATTGCGCATAGTCAATATTGTTTAACAAATCACGCCCCGCTTCGCCGAAATAGGCAGTGCTTTGGGCAACAATCGTTTTCATATGGGATAAATCATTTTTAAAATTGTCCCAGACATGACCGGCTAAATAGACAGCCTCGCCCTTTGCCGCAATGGCCTCAACGATAAAATTAACATCTGAAGACAGAGCGAGATCTACGAAGTGCATGGCATCGTCAAAGCCGGCAAGGGCGGTTAAAGCGCATTTTCTGTTTGCTCTAATGTCGTCAGGCATAAGGGAGAAATTGCGCGGATCGCTTTTCAGCAAGACAAGGGCAAATTCTTCCTGATTTTTGAGACGCGCGGAAAGACCATGATAGGCGCGCGGCGTTATCGCGAGCATACTGCGCATGAAATCTTCATCATCACGCAAGGAATCGGCGCAATGTGATAAGATTATAAAGGCATGATCGGGGTCTTCCTTGAGCAGCTTTGTCACTAGCTTCCGATCGCTTTGAATGTCCTCTTGCATAAACGCCATAGCATCGTAGGAGCGCTTTAAAAGCTGTTCGCAAAATGGTCGTGATTGCCGGAGGCGCGGCGACATATAGGGCACGAAATGAGCGGGCTTAGAACGCGCGCAGGCCAAAACGACATCTTTATTATCACGCGCTTTTTCAGGCAGATTTTGAAAATATTGCGGGCGCTCCTTCATAAGCGTAATCGCCATTTTGGTATTTTCAAGAGCTTTGATCTCGGTATGGCGCAAAACCATGCCGTTTATACGAAGCATTTGCTGGACAAAATTTTTGTTTCTCAGCAATTTATCAGGAATTTCTGTCACTGTTTCAGGGCGAAAACGTATCTGCACCAAATGGCTCTGCCAAGCTTTGGGCGTGGATTGTTCGCGCAGGCGATGCCGAAAATCGCGGGCATTGCTTTCCCTTTGGGTGGTGGTGTCTGCAATCATTTTGTCCGCCAGCCTGTCTGTCAAATTGATCGGTTCAAAATGTTTTGTCATGAAGGGCTTGTCGGCCGCGCATTCATTAAATTCGGCAAGGCAGCCTTGTCTTTTAAGCTTCCCGCGCGCTGTATGAGAATCGTAGAGATGGACAGTTTTGCCGGCAAAAAGCGGCTCTGACATTAATGATTGTGAGTTACCCCAGAGGATAAAATGATCGGCGCGCGCGATGAGGCCTTTGTATGGATTATAGCCTTCGCGGGAAAATTCCCAGCTGATGACATCCATCGTTTTGCCTAGCCCTTTTTCATCTATGAGCGCGTTTAGTTTTTCTTCGGTTTCTTGTTGGCGCTCAAGATTATTGCGGCGGCCGCCACAGATATAAATGGTGGCTTCGGGATAATGGGCGGCGATGTTGGTTAGTTTGTCTGCAAATGTGTAAATACCGTCAGAGCCTTGCTGGGCGATCAAAATGGCAATGATTGGTTTTTTAATAGCGGGGTGTTCAGCGTCAAACTCTGCGCCCGCCTCTTCCATCATTTCGGCGGTGAGGTGATGGGCGACCAATTGGTCTTCATTCAAAAGATTTGAAGCCAGGCTTTCGTTGAAAGATGAATAAGTTTGAATATCTTCGACCGGTTTTCCAAGGCGCTGAAGAACATCGGTGCAATCAAAGCCGACAACGATATCCGGCACGCCGTTTTCGTCTAAAAATCGTTCTAGCTTTTTGTCATATGTTTTATCCTCCATGTCGGGATATGTCTCAGACAGTGTTTTTACGTCAGCATAAAGACTTTTTGTGCCAAGCTTTTTGGCAATGGTGCGGCCTAGCCCGCGGCGTCCGGCGGTGTCGCCGCGTGTTGTGTCATCATCGGCAATGTTGATTAAAACAGTCGGCGGTGGCAAGTCGATCGGCTCGTCGGAAAGGTCTAGAATCCCGCGCTTTGTGAGCCTAATTTTTTGCGGCGAACGCAAAAATTCGCTGATTTTTTCGAAGATGCTGCCCAAATTGTTCTCTCAAAGCGCTTTAAATGATTATTTTTATATCCTGTGCCTAAAATACGGGAAAATTCTAAATATTATGTTAATCGCTTGACGGGCGAGGGGGGAAGCTGTTAATTTACATTATAATAATTTTAAAGGAAGACATATATATGAGTTGGCTCGCCCGCAAATTATGGCCTCAAAATGCCCTGCATGCTCAGGAAACAGAGGTGGAAAATAGCACGGCCAATGATAATGAGGGCGCGCAAGAGAGCCTTTCCTTATGTTTTCATGCGGTTGTTGAAGATGGAGAAGGGCGTTTCTCGCGCATGTCATTTCCAGGGCGCAATGAACTTTTAGCGGTGCAAAGCACGCTTGACGCGTCTGAAAACCATCGGCCACATCCACAATGGCCCGTGAAGCTATTTGATGGGTCAATGAATTGCCGTATCACATCGTTTCCAGATGAATTTGCAGCTGTGGCGTACGCAGGCGACCGTATTGCCGCTCTTGATACAGGGCATTTCACCCCCGCTTTCAGCATTCCGCGCGCTATGATTGCAGGCAATAATATTCGCCCCTATGGCGCAGATGACAATCAGCGCAAGGGCATCGCGCAAGTATGGCGCTGTGCGGTGACAAACGAGAACACGGGTGCAACATTTCAGGCATGGCATGTCCGCCGTGTTGATGGCACATACCCAAAATTCCACGAAATTATCGAGCTTATGTCAGATGTGAAAATGCGCAAAGAGCACGGGCTTGAAAGCGGCACACCGATCAAGATCGAAATGTTCAAAGGCGCCGCTTTCAACAACGGCTAATTCAAAATTTATTCCGTAAATGAAACGATAAGTGCGCGTAGCTCTTCGAGGCCGCGCTGTTCGTGGGCGCTGGTGAAGTGGATGTCGGCGAAGGCGGCGCCGTGGCTTTTGAGGCTTTCGGTGATGTTTTTGGTTAAGTGATCACGCTGGGCTTGTTTGGTTTTGTCGGCTTTGGTCAAAATAATGCGGTAAGCCACAGCCGATTCATCAAGCATTTTCATGATTTCGCGGTCGGTGTCTTTGATGCCGTGGCGCGCATCGATCAACACAAAGACACAGCGCAATGTCGGGCGACCGCGCAAATAGGCGCGCAGTAGATTGTTCCATTGCTCTTTTTGGGTTTTTGAAACTTTGGCATAGCCGTAACCCGGCAGATCAACCAGATAGATTAGTTTGCCCAGATCAAAAAAGTTGAGCTGCTGGGTGCGCCCCGGCGTGTGCGATGTCCGCGCTAAAGTGTTGCGGCCTGTTAAGGCGTTCACAAGTGAAGATTTGCCAACGTTCGAGCGCCCTGCAAAGGCAATCTCAACGCGGTTTGCATCGGGCAATTGCACCAAATCTGCCGCGCCTAAGACAAAATCGCAATCACCGGCAAAAATGCGGCGACCCTCTTCGATTTGCGTTTTGGTAAAATCTTCGGCCATAGACCTTTTTTATCCTTTATTTTTTCTTTTTGGATTTTTTGGGTTTTGGCTTTGAAATTTTGGGGGCGGCCTTCTCTTCTCTTTCGGCTTTCTCCAACGTGGTTTCATCGCCAAACATGGCTTTTTCGATCTGCTCTTCCACCACTTCGGCGGCCGGGTTCACGCCCGCTTCGCGCATTTTACGCTCTTCCTCTTTTTGCTTTTTGCTCTTGAACAATTCCGGCTCAACGCCCATGGATTTCATGATGACATATTGCTGTAGCACGGATAGCGCGTTACTGAATGTCCAGTAAAGAACGAGGCCGGACGGGAATTTGGCCAAAATATAGGTGATGAAGAACGGCATCGCATCCATCATGAATTTTTGCACGTTATCTGTCGGCGGCGGGTTCATTTTCTTTTGCAAGATCATGAAAATAAGCATGAGGCACGGCCAGATACCGATCATCAAGAATGCCGGCGGACTCCACGGAATGAGGCCGAACAGGTTAAAGACACTGGTCGGGTCGGGCGCGGACAAATCTTGAATCCAGCCAAAGAACGGCGCATGGCGCATTTCGATTGAGACCTGCAACACTTTAAACAAGGCAAAGAAAATCGGGATCTGGATCAAAATCGGCATACAGCCCGCCATCGGGTTGACTTTTTCGCGCTCATAAAGCTTCACAAGCTCTTTTTGCAGGGCTTCGCGATCGTCTTTGTGCTTTTCACGCAGAGCGCTCATTTTAGGGGCGATTTTGCGCAGACCCGCAAATGATTTGAACGATGTGTTGGCCAGCGGGAACACAAGAAGCCGCACCAAAACCGTCAGCATAATAATGGCGACACCGAAATTACCGACCAGATCACCAAAAAAGTGCAGAACGGTAAAAATCGGGCGGGTTAGAAAGTAAAACACGCCAAAATCAAGCGCCAGATCAATATGGTCGATATCAAGAGCCTTGCCGTATTCGTTTAAAATCGAAAGCTTTTTCGGCCCGACATAGACATGAGACATATTTTCACCCGATTGCCCGGGAGCAAGCGTTTGCCCTGCGCCCAGCACGTCAATTTGGTAGGTGTCCGGAACGCCGGGGAGCGAGGCGGGTTTGTGCTGAAAACTGAACTGGTTGTCTTGCTCGCTGCCGGGGAAGATGCCTGTGAACCAGTAATGCTCGGTGAGCGCAATCCAGCCTTTATCAGCATTCAGCTTGCGCGTGCCTGTATCGACAATTTTTTTATAGTTCAGCTCTGTCAGCTCGCCGTCAATATAGCCGATCAAGCCTTCATGCACGATCCAGCGGCCATACAAATCTTCGGGCTTGCCGCGCTGTGAAATCATGCTGAATGGATAGAGCGTGATCGAGCGGCTGCTTTGGTTGAGCACGCGCTGGGTGACGGTGAACATATATTGGTCGTCCACACTGATATCGCGCTCAAAGCGAAGACCTTGAGCGTTTTCCCAAAAGAGCGTTACGGTTTCGCCCGCGCCGAGAGTGGTTTTGTTATCTTGGACACGCCACATGGTCTGGGCGGTGGGCATTTGGATATTATCGTCCGATGCTGCCCAGCCAAAGCCGGCAAAGCGCGGATATTCAGCGCCGATGGGTGAGAACAAATCCATTTCTTCGCGCTTATCCATGGTCTTGAAATATTCATTGAGGCTGACATCATCGATGCGGCCGCCTTTGAGGGCGATTGAGCCTTGCACAAGGGGCGTGTTAAGGGTGATGCGCGCGCTGTCATTAATAATTTCGGCACGCGGGCGATTGATGGCGGTGCCGTCGGGGTTGACCGGAATGCCGCCAAGCTCGCCTGTTTCGGCGGCAATTTTGACCGCTTCTTTGGCGGCTTTTTGCATCTGAATTTGGTGCTGTTCAAGTTTTTCCATGCGCGGCTGCAGGATGGTGGTATCAACCAAAAGCCAAAGACCAAGCGCAACAACGACAAACACAACCAAATTGCGCATGTCGTCTGGATGCATTTTGTTTTTATCTTCGTTCATCATCGGCTTTTGTCTCTCTATAAGTAATCAGGCTATAAGTAATCGGGCGCATATTTATCTTAATCACTGCGTTTATAGCCGACAAATAGGGCGCAGGTAAACCAGTGATTTATCTGGGTTTTGATGTTTTATGGATTCCGTTGTTTTTTAGGCGTATCCGTTCTCACCTGCGTTATGGACGGCGGCACGGGATCGTGCCATTTTCGGCGGCTCATCGGGTGACAACTTAAAAGCCGCCGCGCGGTTAAAACTGTCCCGCGAAAAAAGCCGTGTTCCTGATAGGCCCGTAGCCCATAGGCCGAGCAGGTCGGGTCAAACCGGCATTGCGTGCCGAAAAAGGGCGATAGAAAGCGTCTGTAAAAGCGGATCATGGCGATCATGATATGTTTCATGATGCTTCCTTATGAGAAGCGCTCTCCTTAAGGGTGTTTTGGTCAGGGGCGTTTTGTTCCGCTTGATTTTGATTTGTTTGGGCATGCATGCGTTTTAAGCACCATTTCAAATCATTCATCAGCGTTTCATAAGTGCAATCAAGCGCGGCAGGGCGACCGATCAGCACGTAATCATAATGGCTGTTATCTGGCGCGCTGGTTGCTAAATTATGGGTGAAATCTGAAAGATCGTAAAACGCGGCGCGCAGGCGGCGTTTGATGCGGTTGCGCTTGGGCGCTTGTTTTACAGTTTTTTTGGTGACGGTAATGCCAAAACGCGGCTGGCCGTGATGATTGGGGGCGCGCTGGACGATCACAGTTTTGGACACCCATTTAAAGCCATTTTTTTGTGCGGCCGCGGCGGCCAGCAAAAAATCAGGCCGTTTTTTGATGCGGGCAATGGTTTGCATGGTTTGTTTGGTTGCGTTTTGCATGGTTAGGCTTTTTATAATGGCGGCCAAATATAACAAAGCCCGCAACAAAACCGAATCAATCTGGTTTTTTGTGCGGGCATTTTGTTTGTGTCTTGATTTGCATCCATTCTTTAAGAGCGGATGCAAAGAAATATTAGGCGCTTAGCTTTTTGCGGCCTTTTGCGCGGCGACGAGCCAAAATAATACGACCAGCTTTTGTTGCCATGCGCGCACGGAAACCGTGACGACGTTTACGAACTAGATTGCTGGGCTGAAAGGTACGTTTCATATTCCCAATTCCTTCTTCTAAAATAATTGAAGGGGATTGTTATCGGATTTTATTCAGGCTGTCAATCTTTGTCTCCATATTATCAGGTGATTTTATTGGCTAGAGCGCATTTTTTTGCTGATTTTTGATCCTTTTAAAAAATTCCTTTGACCTCAATGCCGAGAAATCATAGATTTGCAGGGTCGTTATCATAATGATAACAAAGAATTTTTTATTTCGCATTTGAATTTGACTATTTTAATAATTATATAAGGTTTGTGTGCGAAAAACGATAGAGACAATGATAAAGAAAACGAAACAGCCATAAACAAAGAGGGTTTGGCGTATGTATGATGATAATAATTGGAATCCTGTCACGGGCGAAGAGCTGACGGGCTTTTTGGAACAAATTGGCCCGGTGGATGGCAAATATAATGTCAGCGCCGAAAGCACGAGCGTGTCTTGGCGTGCTTTGCCGTTTTATGACCGCGTGGTTTTGGTGAAGGTCAAAGACACAAGCTGGATGCCGAAAAACCTCAATATCTATTATCTGACGGTTGATGGTAATTTATACCGCCTCAACGGCACATCTCCGCCGATTCACGAAGTGAATGCCTTAGCGCCTGTGAAAATTTCCGAAGAGAATGTTTTAGAATATCTGCGCTTTTTCTGTTTCTTTGTGCGCGGCGAAGAAGGCCCGTTTTTGATCGCCGAAAGCATGGATAACCCCGATTTGCCCAAAGACATGGACGATAAAACACGCTCTGTTGTTGAAGGCACAATCCGTGAAGCCAGCTTTGAAGGTATCAACGAGCAAGGGTTTTTCCTTTGTGATGGCGTTGTGTTTTACTCAAACGCGCTTTTCATCGCCAATTTTGCGATTCAGCCGACAGGCATGATCGAGATGCTTGATGATGAGCCGATTGCCGCCGATCTGCCTGTGAAGGTCGATGTGCCGATTGCGTAAATTCAGGTTTTTATAATTCTAATGTTTAAAACCCGCTTTATAGCGGGTTTTTTTTATTCTCATTCATTCCTAATGCTATTTATCCAGCGCTCTTGTCAGAAGTGCGCAATTTGGGTATATTTAGGAACTGCGAATCTTTGTGGCGCTTTCTTGTGCCGCGCGCGCTTTTAAAAACTGCTCTTTTGTTTCTCTTTCATAGTGTTGAATGCCATGAAGCTGATTTTGATAAAATGCAACAGACATAATATGATTCTAACCGCCGTGATGGCGGTGATTATCATGGTGTTTTGTTTTGGGCAAAATAGCGCGCAGGCGCAAAGTAGCCGGATTTATTTCGCCGGTTATATGGGGTTGAACACCTATGGTGATCTTGGTTTTTCTGAAAGCTCTGCAAATGTCAGTGGTGATTTCGAGATGGATAATGCCACCTCCTTTGCCGGCGCTTTGGGGGTTCGTTTAACCCGCCAGTTGCGCGCCGAAGCCGAAATTTCTTATCGCAAAGCTGAAATCGCCAGTGTTGATATTGCTGGCGCTGGCTCGTTCCGTGCGGGCGGTGATGTCAGTAGTTTATTTTATTTGCTGAATTTATATTATGATTTCGATCTGGAGTGGCAAAATCTTCAGCCCTTTATCGGGGTCGGGGTTGGTTTTGCATCGCATGAAGGCCAAATTCAAGATATTGCAGGGTTTGGTCCTGCGGCAACTGATGATTCGATGTCGCTCGCTTGGGCGCTGGGCGGTGGTTTGAAATATCGTATGAATGATGATGTTGCGCTTACGGGCAATTACCGCTTTTTAGGTGTGCCTGATTTTCAGGTCGATAGTTACGATGTGGATTATTCAAGCCATGAAATTCGATTTGGCCTTGAATATGATCTGCCCGTCAGCCAGTTTTTGGCGCGCTAAAAATTCCTCTTTAAATTGCCTGCTCGTTTTCTTCGCCTGTGCGAATACGCACCGCGCTGTTTAAATCATAAACAAAAACTTTGCCATCGCCAATACGGCCTGTGTTTGCCGCCGTTTTTATCGCTTCGACAGCGCGCGGGGTGTCCTCGTCCGATAGCGCCATCTCGATTTTGAGTTTTGGCAGAAATTTGGGGCGACCGATTGTCTTTTGGGCGCTTGGTTTTTCTTGCGCAACCGCATCACCTTTTTGTTTGCCATACCCCGTCACCTCGGTCACGGTCATGCCCTGGATGTCCAGATCATTTAACGCATCTTGCACATCTTCCAGTTTAAAGGGCTTGATAACCGCCATCACCATTTTCATTATATTGACTCGCTTGTTGTTTGTGCCTATTTCACATTAGAATAAAAACTATAACAAGCTGTTATATTAGACAATGCGAATTTTCCACAAATTCAAGCCTTTAATAACAGCGGTGAAGGTTGCGATAAAAAGATGAAAGCAAAGATAATGGCGACAAAACAGATCAAGACAACAATAGCGGTGATTGGCGGTGGGCTTGCAGGCTTGACGATGACGGCGTGCCTTGCGGCGCGCGGGATTGATGTTGTGTGTGTTGACCCTGCCGCCCCGATTGATGCGGCGGGCGGCGCGCTTCATAAAGGCTATGATGGGCGCACGACAGCCATATCTTATGGCTCGCAGGTTATTTTGAACGCGGCGGGAATTTGGGATGATTTGGCCGCACAAGCCTGCCCGATTGAAAAAATCCAGATTTTGGATGGGCCTGACAGCACGCACTATCTTGATTTTGATTCCGCCGAAGTGGAGGGGCGCACATTCGGGTGGATTTTAGAAAACCGCTTTATCCGAAGCGCGCTTTATCAGCGCATTAAAGAGCAAAAGCATGCGCGCTTGATTGCGCCTGATAGCGTGGTGGATTTTGAGATTCATGCGGAGGGCGCGGATGTGATTTTAAAATCCGGCGCGGTGATATCGTGCGAACTGATTATCGGTGCGGACGGACGGCGCTCATTTACACGCGAGTGGGCGGGGATTGAGGCGCGAAGCTGGTCATATAATCAAACCGCCGCTGTTTGCACTGTCTTTCATGAAAACCCGCACGATCATATCGCCGTAGAGCATTTTCGATCTGAAGGGCCGTTTGCGATTTTGCCGATGTGTGATGATGAAAACGGGCGGCATCGATCTTCTGTTGTCTGGACAGATCATGGCGGCAAAAAAGCGAAAAGTCCGCCGGAGTGGGCTGATGATGTGTTTATGACGGGGCTGGCTGCGCGATTCCCGGCGTTTTACGGCGCGCTGAGCCTTGCCGGGCCAAGATATGCGTATCCGCTCGGGCTTGTGCATGCACACGCCTACACAGCGCCGCGCATGGCTCTGGTGGCCGAAGCCGCGCATGGCATTCACCCGATTGCGGGGCAAGGTTTGAATATGGGTTTTAGGGATATTGGCGCACTTTTGGATTTGATCGCGGCAGGGGATCACGAGATCGGCACGGCTGAATTTTTGAAGGCGTACGAGAAAAGCCGCCGCTTTGACAATCTGGCGATGGCGGGGGCGACGGATGGGTTAAACCGCCTGTTTTCAACCAAAAACCCTACGATTTCAGCGGCGCGGCGCCTAGGAATGCGCGGTATTGCCCGCACAAAAATCATCAAGCGCTTTTTCATGACACAAGCCATGGGCACAGCCGGAATTTTACCGGCGATGATCGCCGATAAAAAGGACGCGGCTTAGGCGTTTATCTTAATATATTATTTTATGGTGCGTGTGGACTCGGTGTCGCTATTCGTGCGTCTGCTTCTGCTTGCTGACGCGCGGCAAGTTCTGCTGCGTTTTCGACTGTCGGGCCAACTCTGGCAGGGCCAGCAGCGTCTGGATCAAGCGCACCATTTTCAATATTGGCTTCTGCACCCGCGAGGTCACGGGTCATTTCCCCATCACCGACAAACATGAGATCATTGCTTTGCAAAAATCCAGTTAAGCTTTCCATTAATCCTTCAATCATCGGCATAATAGCTTCCAGCATGCTACCAAGCATACCCATCATGCCATCAAGATTCATATCGCCCATAAAGCTTTGTATCATCTCCATAAAGGCGCCCTGCTCACCAAGCTCCAGCGCAGCAGCGGCGGCGGCGGTTGCTTCTGCCGGAGAGACACGGGCTGATAGTATGCCTTCGAGACCATCAGGGTTTGCGCGAAATTCGTCTATCACAGCAGGCAAGCTGTCAGGATCGTTAATTAAGATGTGGTTGATTTGATCGGCGACAAGGTTGGTTTCCCCATCCTGTCCGGCCTGAATGGCAGCGGCAAGAGATGCGGACATAGCTTCGTCTTCCATAAGGACCTCAAGAGCCAATACTTCGTCATAGTTATCCGGATTTGTTGCAAATGCCTGCATGCCGGCTTCAATGCCTGAAAGCGAAGGATTAGCCTCGGTTAATTCTGTTGCTCTGATTTTAATGTCTGAGATGGCTTCGATATGGTCAGGCGCTATACCTTCGCGCGCTAAATAGCCGCGCTGAAATGCTGTCAAACCGCCATCGCCCGCTTCACCGAGTTGGATTTGGTCGATAACATCACCTGCACCGTCAACCATGCCATTGATACGCTCCATGCCACTGCCAATCATGCCGCCTGCGAAATTTCTTACTGACTCCATTGAAAACATAGCAAAATTCCTAATGTGTTGTTGTTCTTACAATCAAAGGGATCGGGGCGAAGTCGCGGATTTTTTTATCCTGCATGAGCATCACATCGATTTTGGTGCCTTTGACCAATCTTTTATGCATCTGATCGCCGATTTCAAGGTTGAAATCGTTCAATCGTCCGTCTTTTGTAATGAAAATGAGGCGGCGCTCTTTGGCTTCATACTCGATATAATCGAGATAGCCGTTAAAACGTTTATTATGCAACACCCACAACTGCCCTTTTTTGTTGGTAACCAGATCAATCTTCATTTGATCTGTCACGGGCTTGTTTAGGGGGATGTGATCGGGTAATTCAACCTCAATCTCGTCATCAAAAGCTGATTTCTGACGCTTATCCATGCATTCCCTCTATTTCTTACACCTCTACACTATAGCAATGTGGGCGCATTTATGCAAACTAATCCATACTTATTTTCGCATGGAAAGCTTAAGATGAGCTTAAACATACTGGCTGTAAACGGTTATCAGGCGCTAGCTGAGGGTGAAAGTCTGTTCTTTGCGGTAATGTGCGGCGTTTGCATCGCTTGCGCCTTTTGCGTGGCCGCTGGTGTAGAGCGAGAATGCGCCCGCTGTCCATACATGGCGCAAGATTCCGGATTTTTGTGATTTCATTAATTTTGTAATGCCCGCCATATCAGGGCTGCGGAGCAATGTTATATGCGGCACAAAAGGCTTGTTGGGCATATCAAACCCCATCGGGGCGATGACATCGTTTATATCGGCGACAAGGGTTGTTAATTTGCGCACGGACGGCACGGCAGCGTACAGCACTTTATTGGCTTTGTGCCCGAATATATCAAGGCCGCCTGTCTCGACATTGATTTTAGGGCGTTTAATACGGCCAAGGCGCTTTGTGAGCTCTTCAAGCTGCCCGTCTTTGAGCGGCCCTAAAAAACGCAGCGTGATGTGGAAATCCTGTGCGCCGAGCCAGTCTGCATTTTTCACGGTTCGTTCGTTTTGTGCGCGAAATTCAGTCGCTAGTTTTGTAAAAGCGGGCGGCACGTCAAGCGCGATGAAATATTTGGGGCTGTGGTGTGAATCAAGCATCGATGGAAGGCCTCGTTGAGTAATAATATTGCCAGAAAGCGTTAGGGGGTTGATGGTCTTGTGGCTTTGTTTCCAAAGCATGGTTCACCGAGTCCATAAAAGTATCTTGTAGGGATAAGTAAACAATTTTCTCGACACGAAACGACATCATCACACACGCGCCATCGTCATCTTGTTCTGCGAATAAAGCCGCAGCATTTTTGTTTGTTTGGTAAAGCGTTTCCCAATCGTTGCCGTCTATCAAATCAACGGCGAAATTGGGTGCGTCTCTATCTTCGGGGACATAAGAGGCGGCTTCGAACGCTGTTTGAAGCGTGCGGGCCGCCTGAGCGCTGGCCTGATTATATTCAATGCACAAAGGGTCGCTTTCAAGCAAAGAAAAATCGAGTGGATCCTCAGGCGGCTCTGTTAATAGAAGCCCAAGAAGAATGGCTAAGGGTGTTAAAAAGCCAAGCATGTAAACGCCCGCATATTTAAAAAATGGGCGCATAGCGACCAAACCTTCCTGCTGCAAAACTATTTTTTATTCTTATGAAAAGACAATAGCGTTTTTATAAGGTTATTGCAATTTAGGAAGCGGATGTTTTTTGGGGCATAGCTTAAAAAGGCATCGGATAGTGGCGGCGGACTGTATCGATGTCATTCAGCACATCATTGTTGAGCGTGAGATTGACCGACTCAATATTGCTTTTGAGCTGTATCATATTTGTCGCGCCGATGATGTTAGAGGTGGTAAAAGAGCGCATATTAACAAAGGCCAGCGCCATTTGGCATGGGTCAAGCCCATGATTTTTTGCGACATTGATATAAGCGCGCACTGCATTTTGCGCCGCTTCGGTGTCGCGGTTGCTTTTTCCTGAGGAAATGTCCCATCGCGAGCTTTTGGGGCGCGCGCCATCGAGATATTTTCCGCTGAGCATGCCTGTGGCAAGCGGCGACCAGGCTAAAAGCCCAATATTCTCGGTGCAGGCAATTTCGGCGAGATCAGGCTCAAACGAGCGACATAAAAGACTATATTCATTCTGAATGGAGGCCATGCGCGGCAAATCGTGTTTTTCGGCAAGCTGCAGATATTTCATCGTGCCCCACGCCGTTTCATTGGAAAGGCCGATATGGCCAATTTTTCCAGCCTTCACCATTTCACCCAATGTTGTCAAAACCTCGATGAAGTTTTCATCCACGCGTGCTGGTTCAATGTGCGAGGGGTCAAACTGCCATTGCTGGGAAAAATGATAGCTGCCACGGTTGGGCCAGTGAAGCTGGTATAAATCAATATAGTCGGTTTGAAGGCGGCTCAAGCTATCTTCAACCGCCTTGATGATATTGGCGCGGTCGATTTTGGCGCTTCCGCCGCGCACCCATGCCAGGCCGGGCCCGGCAATTTTGGTGGCCAAAACAACTTTCTCGCGATTTTTGCGGGCGTTAAACCAAGTGCCGATTATGCGCTCTGTCTCGCCATATGTTTCAGGGCGCGGCGGCACGGCATACATCTCGGCTGTGTCAAAAAAATTCACGCCTTGGGCCAAGGCGTAATCCATCTGCTCGTGGCCCTGCTCTTCAGTATTTTGTTCGCCCCATGTCATAGTGCCAAGGCATATAAGGCTCACATCAATATCGGTGCGTCCGAGTTTGCGGGTTTGCATAGCAGATCCTTTTTTATCTGGGATTACTTTTGAATTGTTTTATTGTTCGCGCCGCAAGTTTAGCAAGCTATCGTCTCGGGGCGGGTTGGGGATAATTAAATTTGGATTTCCAGCTAAAATTGAGGGGATTGTTTGATTGAATTTTGCAATTTTTTTTGAGTCAACATCACGCTGGTCAATTTTAATACTGACAATGACATAAATATTCTCGATATCCGGATTAATCCGGCATTCAATTTGTTGGGAGCGGGTGCTGCCTGAGCCGTCGCGATGGGTAAAAAATATGCGCACGGCATTGCCGAATATGTCGAACGTGGTGACATCAAGTGATGTCGGGAACTGAATCATGCGCTCGATATATGTTTTACAAATACCGTATTCGGTGGTGGCGCGGAGCGGCTGAAGGCCAAACCAGATTAAAAACGCAATAAACGCAAACACGCCGCCGCCAATGCGCATAAGTTTTTTCTTTTTCAGCGCTTTTTGTGCCAAGAACTCTTTTTTGGTTTTTGGCTTTTGGGCGTCTGACTTTGCGGCCTTTAAGAATTTCATGAGAGCGCGCGCTGGAAGCGATCCAGCTCTTTTTGTTTGGCGGCCTCTTCAGATTTGGTGATGAGTTCGGCGACGATGTCTTCAATAACAACGCTGGTTAAGGCCGAGCGCGATTCTTTTTCGTTCTCTGTGCGCATCAAGACGCGGCGCTTGATTTCTTTGCGGGCGCTACCGCCGGGGAAGGCTGTCGCCAGCAATTGCCGCGCTTGGCCGGAGCCGATTTTGGCGTACAGGCGATTACGTATGGCCACGTCTTCGGCGGATGTCGAGAGCGCCCACAACTCGATCGGGCCAAGTGTGTTGAACAAAAACTGCTCGTAACGGCCTTCGGTGGTGGCCAGAACAAACAGCGCAGGCGCGCCGTGTGCTTTAGGGCCTGTTAGTTTATAGCGGATAATTTCGCGCGCTGTTTCGGATAAGCCAAAGCGGGCGCGGACATTTTCAACAGCGTTTTCTGAAATGGCAGAACCCAAAACCCACACGCCTGTGGCCAAATCGATCATGTCTTGATCGAAATCGTCCAAAAGCTGGGAGGAGAGAAGAATTTGTACGCCGCGCTTACGACCTTCGCGGACATCACGAATAAGCTGGTTACGCACTGAAGAGGAGCGGCTTGTTCTATGAAATTCATCATAGCAAAGGCGCTTGGGCGTTTCGGTAATGTCTTGCAGTCTTTTCTCGTGGTAGGGGCGGAATTTTTCCGGAATGAAGGCCAGCGAATCAACGCCGATCCACCAGCTCCGCACCAAGGCGTGGCGCGCCAGCATATACATGATGGATGTTTGACGGTCTGCAACCTCATCCCCTTGGGGGGCAACATCCATCAAATCAAGCGCGCAAACCCGCGAATCGCCCATATCGAACTGCGTGACAGATGCCAAAATCGGGAATTCACGAATGGCAGAGGTTATCATCCGCTCGAACGCGTTAATAACGGTTTCAAAGCTCATCCCGACCGATGTTTCTTCGAGCAAATTACGAATTTGCGGGCGGCGTGAGGCGGTAATTGCATCACTAATGGTCGGTACGGCGTGGCGCTGGGCTAAAATAGCGACGTGCGTTTCGCCGAGTTCATACATTTTGTCAACCACATCCCACCAATAAGGGTCGGACGGCAAATGGACATTATGCTTGGCAAGCGCGTCATCAACTTCAGGGTCAAGACGCGGCAAATAAGGGCGCGGCTCGGCATTGGCGGCGGTGTCATCGCGCCAGCGGAACATTTCATCCACGCATAAGCCCGCCAGCTGCTGAATGCCGTCATATGATTTGTCATGGCCGGGGGGCGTACATAACAGCGTCATCAACTCAACGAGATAGCTGCGCTCATCAATCAGCGGGTAACGGCAGCCAAGCTGGGTGTCAAAGGGGTTGACGGCGAATTGGTGCGCCATTTGCATGCGGTAATAGGTGGCTTCGTGCTGGCGGTTTTGCGGCAGAGATTCTTTGACCAGCGAGATCATACCGGAGGATGAGGGGCCGATATCAATCACGGCGATATAAGGTAGTTTGTTGACGCCTGGCGACAGGCATGTGCCAAGATTAAGCGTGTTTAGCAAAACTGATTTACCCGCGCCGGGCTGGGCGAACACAAGGTCAAACCAAGTGGTTGTCAGGCTTGTTCCTGTTTGATAGGGCCATAATTTACCATCTGGCGTACGGAGCAAAATCGAGCCTGTTTTGAACGGGCTTGAAGGGCGTTGCCACGGCAACAGCTTCATGACTTCAAACATCGGCGCAACGCCTGTAGGCGCTGTGCTGGCACATTGAATGCCCATAGCCGATGACATAACACAATCAAGCGCATCGCCTGAAAATTCGCTGACCTGGCAATAACCCCAGCTTTCTACGGACTGGATCAAAATTGATAAACGATCGGAAATTTCTTCAAGGTCACCTGTGGCGGGCGCCCAAGTGGCAAAAGAGATGCGCAGCCGCACAATCGGCTCACGCCGTGACAGGCGCTCTAGCCCTTCCATCGAGAATTTAATTTGTTTGTTGAGCGAGTTTGTCACACTCAAAATACTGGCGGCGAAGGTGCGGAACGCCGTAGCAGAAGACCCGCCGCCTTCGATCAAAAACGAAATGCGCCACGGGATATCAGCATCAAACAAGCGATTGAGCAACACCGGAAACGGCGTGGCGTCCATCGGGCCGAGGGTCATATCCGCGCCGGCCCAATAGGTATCACCAATCTGGACAACGCTGCGGTCAATGATGCGGGCATCGCCAACGGCGATTTGCTGGCTGATTGGCGGCCACATTAAATCGGACATATCGCGGCTGTTTGAAGGCGCGCGTGGCGAGATCGGATCACCAGGGAAGCAGGGGCGCCATTCTTTGTTATTTTTGCTTGGGAAGATGTTATTACGGATGGCGTTTGTGGCTGTATGAACATCCAGCACTTCGGCCTTAATGCCCAGCTCATCAAGCGATGAGGTCACAGAGGACACAAAACTGCGGTGGCGGTTACGCAGTGAATCGAGCGCTGCGAGCGGGTATTGCGCGTATCCGGCAGGAAGCCATTTTTTCTCTTTTGCTTCTTTGGCGGAGCGGCGCAGCTCGTTCTTGGTCAGGCTTGAGGGGCGTGTCCATAAAACGTAGTAACATTCCTCATAGGTCAAAAATTTGGAGAGATGATTGACGCGCTCGCGAAACAAATCTTCCAAATCAAGCTCAACATTTTTTGCGGCTGTGCGGGAGGGGGCAACCATTTCGTTCAGGTGCGTACGCACGCGGGTCGGGTCACGGACAAAGTAAATCTGCATCGCGTGACCTTGACGGTCAAAACGCGAGCCGATTTTGATTGTCGCGCCTTCAACGAGGTGCTGGTATTCTTGCTCACCGATAACCTGACGACTGCCGTCAATTTTGACATATGTCAGCAGTGAGCCATCTTTGGAGACAATGACATTTTTGTCATCGGCTGTTTCAAGCGCGATAAAGCTTTCGACCGATTGTTTGAAAAAGGCCTGGAAAGGAACGATGAATTTGTAGAACCAGTTCATAATCGGTCGATGCTTATTTTCGTTACAGCGCGGTTATTGTTTAAAACCAGAGATAAATATATCGCGTCTATGCTTGAATGAATAGTCACAGCATGATGTTTTATGGTGATATTTTTCGTAAATAACGTGATTTTCACATAGATGGTTCATGTTTGCGCCCTTTTTGTAAAGTATGTGCGCTTTATGTTGGCTCTATGATGCGGCTTTGCCCTGGGCTTTATCCTGTGTTTTGTCATCGCTTGCAGGCTCATTTAGACTTTTTTTGCCGCTGTCAGGGTGAAGTTCAGCATAGATTTTAACCCAGTCTTTTGGGGTTTTGCCGGCAAAGGGCCCGTTTTTGGAGCGCCAGAAGGCGAGAATTTGCGGGAATTGGTTAAATTCGAGATCGGCTTCACGGATGATGCGGCGATCAAGCGGTAGCAATTTGATGCCATCCAGTTTTTGGCGGCGCAAATCGTATATTTTGGGAGTCATATAGTCTTTCATCACTTCGGCTAAAATCAGCGGGTTGTCTGTGCCGAGCCGCGCTGTCGCGTCTTCGCGCCGTGCCATCAGCAAATCAAGCGTGCGGCGTGCGGCGTCGGCCACAGGGCCTTGCGAAATGCGTGCCACATAAGCTGCGCGTGCGATGTGATGGAGCTGGTCTTGTGGAATTTCTGGAAGCCATATTAAAACGCCGGAGCGCATATCACTGACTTGATCTAAATTAAAACATTGATGGCAGAAAATACAGGTCGTCGCCATATTTTCTTGGCGCATATCGCCTGTGTTACCGTTGATAAAAAGGATATCTTGGTATTTTTTGGATTGATACGCACAGCAGCGGCACGTGTAATCGTCCCGTGTGAATATCTTCTCTTTCAGTTCGGCGGATAAAGTATTTTTATTGCCCCCTGATTGCGAAGGGGCACTGGCCGCTTTACGGCCAATGCCCAATATAATTGGTATTTTCTTCATGACCTTTACAGACCTTACGGGCCACCGGCTAAGGCAAAATCAACAGCGTTCAACTGCGCGGCTGATACGCCAGCGCCAACTTTACCTTCGTTGAGCGTTGATTGCATGGCTTCGTAAACGATCGGAAGCGCGAACAAGCCACCACCGGCTGCCAAACGAATAGCGCCGTCTTTCAAAGGTGTCTGTGCGGGATTTTCAACGTGATCCTTGATTTTCAGGATACCGAGAACACCGAGCAAGATACCGAACATATATGCAACACCGCTTAATAGACCGGGAATGCCGGAAATGGATGCTGTGATATTTTCAGCAATGTTTGAAAAGTTATTGGCTTCTGCACTGCTTGTGCTGAGCATGAGACCAGCCATTATGGCGGCGCCACACTGTAGTGAATAGTTTCTTGTATATTTAATCATATGGTTTCTCCTCTATTAACCCTAGTCTTATAATACTATCATATTTTTGTCTTAAAAGCGAAAGACTTGTGTATAAAAATTGATGTTTATTGGCTTTCGCTCGTATTTACGTTCGGCGTGCGCCGTATGTTTGCTGAAAATAAAAAGGGCGCTACTTCTACAATAGCGCCCTTTTTTGTATTCTTATTATGTTGTTTACGGGCCACCGGCGAGCGCAAAATCAACAGCGTTTAGCTGTGCGGCTGACACGCCTGTAACGCCGCCAGTGCCGTTGAGTGTTGTTTGCATCGCTTCGTACACGATCGGAAGCGCGAACAAACCACCACCGGCTGCCAAACGGATTGCGCCGTCTTTCAAAGGTGTTTGCGCTGGATTTTCAACGTGATCCTTGATTTTCAGGATGCCGAGAACGCCGAGCAAGATACCGAACATATACGCAACACCACTTAACAGACCGGGAATGCCGGAAATGGATGTTGTAATATTTTCAGCAATGTTTGAAAAGTTATTGGCTTCTGCACTGCTTGTGCTGAGCATGAGGCCAGCCATTATGGCGGCGCCACACTGTAGTGAATAGTTTCTTGTATATTTAATCATTTTTTTTCTCTCCTCTAAAACCTTAACATAATAATAGTACCATATTTTTTTCTAAAATGCGAAGTTCTTATCCCTGAAATGCCATTTTATTTCCAATGTTATAATCCTGATTAAGCGTCTTGTTTATGGGCCACTTACGGCAAAATCAACCGCATTAAGCGCGGCGGCTTCGACTAAATATGAAGGACCGATAAAGTCTGGACTCAATGTTTCATTCATCGCCTCATATACAATCGGAAGCGCGAACAAGCCACCACCAGCAGCCAAACGGATTGCGCCGTCTTTCAAAGGTGTTTGTGCGGGGTTTTCAACGTGATCCTTAATTTTTAAGATCCCAAGAACACCGAGCAAGATGCCGAACATGTACGCAACACCACTTAACAGACCGGGAATACCTGAGATGGATGTTGTGATATTTTCAGCGATGTTTGAAAAATTGTTGGCTTCTGCACTGCTTGTGCTTACTAGAAGACCAGCAACAATAGCGGCGCTGCATTGGAGCGAATAGTGTCTAGTATATTTGAACATATATTCAGTTCCTTCTGTTTAATTTTACGCCGTCTTTATTATGACTTTATAGGCTGGCTGTTGGACTTTTAATAAAGGGCGCTACGAAGAAATAGCGCCCTTTTTAATTGTTACGCCATGTTGTTTATGGGCCGCCGGCTAATGCAAAATCAACGGCATTGAGCTGTGCGGCTGAGACGCCGACGCCAGCAGCGCCAGGTTGCAGTGTCTGTTGCATAGCTTCGTATACGATCGGAAGCGCGAACAAACCACCACCGGCAGCCAAACGGATTGCGCCGTCTTTTAATGGTGTTTGTGCGGGATTTTCAACGTGATCCTTGATTTTCAGGATGCCGAGAACACCGAGCAAGATACCGAACATATACGCAACACCACTTAATAGACCGGGAATGCCGGAAATGGATGTTGTAATATTTTCAGCAATGTTTGAAAAGTTATTGGCCTCGGCACTGCTTGTGCTGAGCATGAGGCCAGCCATTATGGCGGCGCCACACTGTAGTGAATAGTTTCTTGTATATTTAATCATATAGTTCTCTCCTCTGATATTTTCACACGGTTAATGATTTGCTGTTAATTGGTAAATTGTATGCCGTACGCTGTTATGCCGAAAGTTGATTGAACTGCGTTCAGCACGCCGCCTAAATTAATGGCCAAAGCGCCACCGAATAAGTGCGTCATACCAGCCATCATTGTCGCTTGTTGGTCACCTTCGGCAACGCCGCGAACGATAAAGATTCCGCGAATAAAGCTGACCCAGCCCAAGACCATAATAAAGGCCAAAACAGCACTAATGACAGCGTGCACATGGTTCAGCTCATCAGCTCCAAGGCCGGTTGTGAATTGTAAATCGGCATAAGTTGACACGAGGCGACTACCGAACATTGATGTTGTCCATGCGCCCATTAAATTATCTGCTGAGAACAAGGCGCCTGCGACCAAAAATGTCATGATTGTACCGATGCCGCCCGGCCCGCGTGCGCCTTCTTGCGAAGTCTTCATTAAGCGCAAAATGCCGATAATGAGAAGAATGATGCCAGATAGATAGCAAAAACCAGCCACAAGGAATTTCATCGGATAAAAAGTATCGGACATTAAATTGACGAGCATGGCATCAAGTCCGCCGCCAGATGTCGCTCCATTCCAGTTCGCAGCGACGATCTCATTGCCTGTCGTGCCTGCAAAAAACGTGTTTTCGACAACTTCCATCATAAGAGGCAAGGCAAACAAACAGCCGGCAACGATAAATCTTTGAATGCCCGGCCACACGGTTGTCTGTTGTTGGCCTAAGGCATGTTCATATAATTTGACAAGACCCCATACACCGATGATAAGGCCGAAAAGATAAGATATGCCTGAGAACAAAGCTGGCACTTCGCTTACTGATTCTACGGTGGTACAGATAACTGTGCCAAGACCGCCTGCTGTTCCGCAAGCCGAGGCCAAAGCGGGATTTGAAGCGGAAAGAATGAGGAATACGGCAAGAGGGGCGAAAAAAGCAAAGGCCTTTTTCGAGGCGGACAAGATATTTTCTTGAGCCGTTTTCCGGTTATTTTTGAAAATTAGAGTCTTAAAATTCACCATTCACGCACACCATCTTTTTTTAAAGTATCGTTACATATCAAGTTTTTAGCACAATGAATCGATACTTATATTACTGCGTTTAACGCATTTATTACCACACTTTTACCGTCGGGATCGTTGATATTATTTTTGTTTATTCACTCTACCCTTCTATCATTAAACCATATTTCAAAGGGTCTATGCAAATTTTCAACGTATATATATAAAATTGTATGGAAACGATTAATTTTCCGTTAATGAGGCCTGACTTTGATTGTGGCACTTTTTCAGTCTATCAAACAAAGGGGCACTTTGGCAAAAACACAAGATGCGTTCTGCGGCTGATATGGTGAAGCAAAGATGGTGCTTATTGTGTGACGGTGCCGCCTGTACCGCGTACGACCCAGCGCCCATTCACAGGGCCAATGCTTTCAACGCGGCCCAAACCTGAAATACGCGCGCCGACTGTGACGACAACGGTATCTTTGCGGGTTTTGTGCATTAAAATGGCCTCGCCCGGCTTTGCGCCTGTTAAGCGCCAATCACTGGCTTGCGCGCGTGATGAGGGTGCCGCCTTTGCCGGTGTATTGCGCGGCTGTGTGCTGCGCGTCTGTGTGCTGCGTGCCGCAGTGGCGGGGCGACTTTGACGTTGCGCGGCGGCTGTGTTTGTAGTCTGCGTACGATTTTGCGCTGATTGAACGGCGCCCTCAAGCTTCGCGATTTTGTTTTCCATGGATTGAAGCTGTGAGGACATTGTTTCCAGCTTTTTGGTCAATGTTTCAACCGACCGTGTCAAAGCGACATTTTCGGCCGCCATGGTCTGTGTGTTTGAGGGGGCGATTGAATTTTCAGACGGGAGGCTGTCCATAGACAATTGAGCGTCGTTTTCTTGTGTGGTTTGGTTGGCAAACGGATTATTTGGAAACGCATCATTAGACTCTGCGATGGCCGCATTCTCAGATGGTGTTCTCATAACGTCTGAAGCACGGGGAAAAGCTGGTCGCATCGGAATTTCTTGCGCATTTTCAATGTCTGAATCTGAAGGCAACGGAAGCAAGCCGATCCGTGATTGGGATTGAGGATCCCTGCTTCCGTCAATATCTGTACCGGATTGGCTGATGGCGTTGGGCATCGGTAGGCCACCGTCAACACTGTCTGTGAAGGCGGGCTCGTTATCGATTGTAAGCTGCGTTCTTTCAAGATCTCGCAAGGCATCACTATTGTTAAGAATGCCGTCGCGCTGCACTTCTTCTACTTTTTCGGGCGCAAATTGTATGTCCGCACCATATTGCACGCCGAAAGCGGCAGGCGGCTGATCGTTTTGATTGTTGTTGCTGGCGATAATTGTACCTTCTTTACCGGAAGCATGATTGTCGGCAACAATGGTTGGCTGTTCGGTTTTGTTGCCGGCGGTCAGAATCTGGAAACCAAAAACGCCCAAGCCGATAATGGCGGCCGCACCAATAATGAGATGATTTAAGCGTTTGCTTTTCGCTGCTTTTTCGGCGGCCTCTTCGTCGCTCATAGCGCCCGAATCGTGAGCTGCGTGGTCGCTTTCATCGTCCCATTCAGCGCCCTCCATCGTATCAAATTCATCGCTGGAATCATCAAATGCGTCAGAATCCATCGCTGCATCATCACTAAAATCATCACTGAAATCGTCACTAAAATCATCATTGAAATCGTCGTTGAAATCATCAAATTCATCAGGATTTTTTTTATCAGCAGACATCGTTATTACCAATCATGAGGTTTCTTTATCAGTTACTATAAGCGTCTTTTAATCGTTTTCAACAACAGGCGTTAAGAATAAAAGACCAAGAGGCGTGCCGGCGGCAACGCGGATAAGCGGCTCAACATCATTCGCTTCTTCGGTTAAAATTCCACCAATGGTTTCAGCCGCCGATTCGACACCGCTAAATAATTCTTCGCGCAGATCCAGATCTTCTTCTTCCTGAATAACAGTGTCGCCACTCACAGTAACATTCGTGCTTCCTGTTTCAGCAATCGCGCTACCAACGCCTTGAATAAAGCCAGCGGCAGCAGGCAAGATGATGCGCCGAAAATAGCGGCGGTTAATATCGGTCACAAGACCAGGAGCGGTCGTGCTGGGCTCAAGCGCTAAGATATCAGCCGACTGGGCAATGCCGTCAACCACGATGGTATTAAATGTGAGGACTAAAAAATCGTCTTCGATTTCAAAACTACCGATCAAACGGCTTCCGGCAAGCGGGCCGCTCACGAGCTGTGCCAAAATCGCATTATCCGCGTCCGAATTGGCTTCGGTGATGAGCTGACCATAGCCGAGTGTGCCGACGGGCACGATAATATCGACAGTTTCCGGATCCGGATTGGCCAAAAGCGCTTCTTGCTGGGCGATGGCCGCTTGCTGCTGGGCTTCAAACTCTGCAAGACGTTGCGCTTGCACAAAATCAGCGGGCGTGATGTCCACCTGCATCGGCTGGTAGGCCTGGTCTGATGCTGTGAGCAATTCTTCCATTTGTTGTGACATGGCCTGCGCCAGTTGATTAATCAGCTGTAAATTGGGGTCTTCTGTTGGCACTTGTTCGCGCACTTGTTGGTTGCGGCGGTTGCGCTCTTCTTGAATGCGGCGCCAGCGTTCCAGCGGGTCTTCTTCGGCGCTTGAATCATCGCCGATATTCAGGCGGGCAATCGGCGTGTCAATGGGGGTTGGCATGGCGCTGGTACCTGTGCGGATGGCCTCTTCTTGTCTTTGCGCGTTGACGTCTTCAACCGCTTGGCGGTAAACATCAGACACTTCACCCGTTCCGGGTGCTTGGCTAGCAGTGTTGCCGCCGCGCACAACGGATGTTAGCGCGGGGTCTTCGCCGCCGCCAAATAGTACAATGGCGCCAATAACGGTGATAAGGCCGCCGGCAATAACGCCGACTTTAACCAGCGGGTTATTGCGCCACATATCACCAAGTGAAGTGCCACTGCCACCTTCGAAATCTTCGAAACTTTCACCGCCGGAATCATCACTGAAATCGATTGTATCTTCATCGAATTTTTGGGAATCATCACTCATCGCTCATCTCGCTTCCCAGCAGACGTGCGCGCACGACTTGCCCGTTATCGGATAATAGGATCACCGGCGCACGCGCCATTGCATAAACATTCATACCATCAGCCGATGATACAGAGCTTGTCCATCCAGGAGAAAGCAATGTGAGCGGTGTTCTGACATAGGTCATATCGGCAAATTCATAAGCTGTTGTGCGCCCGTCAACGCCGACAACATCAAGCTTTTGCGCATCAGGCGGCACGATACCGTCCAAGATCATCGCAATATCGCCGTCAGCCGCAGAGATTGAAATGCCGCCTTGAATGATCGGCATTTCGGCGTAAGGGCCATATTCAGGGATGCGCGCATCAAAGCGGTAGTGAATCTTGTCGCGTTGCGCTTTTAAAATAAAAGTAATAGGCGTGTTCAACTCCACCAATCTGACCGATACATTGCCATAGGCAAAATCGGACATAGGCGTGATGCGAATGACATGGGCGCCCGGCTCAGGGGTGACAACTTCAAAATTACCAGCATAGGTTAAATCTTGGATCGGCCATGGCGCACCTGAAATATCCATAATGGTCACAGTTGTGACATGGCTTTTTCCAAGATTAATCGTTGGCGGCCGTGTGCCGGGGTCAAGTGAAACAGTTTCAACACTGATCTCCGGCTCGGGATAGGGGTAAATAGGGATTTCGACGGCTTGTTTGGTTTGGTCGTAGGTTTCCAAAAGTTGTCTGATCTCTGGTGGCTGCATCGGTAATAAGCCGGTGACAGCGGCATTAAAAGCACGATCACGAATATCGCGCTCAATATCAGCTTGTGATTGGGGGATCGGGGCTTCTTCAATCTGAAACGGGTTCACTTGCTGGGTCGGTAATGTCATACCGGGGGCACGGCGATTGGCGGCTTGCGGCAAAGCAGAGCTACCATCATTTTGCGCCCCTGTCTGTTGGTTACCCTGTTGGCTGGATTGGGGGGCGCGTTGTAAATTATTACGCAAAATATCGCTTGTGGATTGCGCGTTTGCCACACCAGACATGCTGGAGAGGGCTGTGACGCCAAAACCAAGGCTGATAAGGGCCAGCCCGAAGACGCCCAATGCACCGAGGTCAAATGCGCAGGCTTTGCCTCGTATTTTTTGTTTTCTTATCATACCGGATCACACCCTGATTTATTTTTTAAAAAAGCCACCGTAGCATGTCCGCCGTAGCATGAATTGCCATATGATTTTTTATCGAGCATAAGCGCTTCGCTCGGCGATGTCACCCCATGGCCGTAAAAAAATACACAAGATAACAAGTCTCTTTTTTCTCTCATTTTAAGTTTGCGCCCTTCATTATCCCGGAACCGCGACCCACTGGTGAATACCGACGCCGTTCGGGCTTTCAAGACGGGGCACGCGCACGATCACAATCGTGACAAGCAATCTGTCCGAACGCTGCGCCGTTCCTGATTCATACGTCAGAATCATCGGTAATTGAACAATCCATTGGTAACGACCAGCAACAACGCCCTCACTCTTCAAAACAGGAGCGCCGCGCGGTGCGGAGGTCAGAACTTGCTGGTTCGCCTCAACCATTTCGATGATACGCGAGGCTTGAAGGGCGCGCGTAAAGCTTTCCCAGCCGCTGCGGGTGAAATTGCGCGATGCCTCTTGAAGGCGGCGGCGATAATCATTAAAGCCAAATGTCATGACTTCGGTGGCTGATTGGGCAACCCAAGACAGCAAGGCCGGCGTGCTTAAATTCGGCTCGTTCAGAGGCACCATCGGAATGAGACGACCATCTTCAGTGGTTGCGAAATAACGATTTTCGGGCTGGTGAATATGGATGACGAAGAACATCGAACCGATCAACCCTAAAATCACCACAGTTTGTAAAAGAGCGAGCTTTAAAATGGTGCGGTAGCCGTCGCGATAAAATTCATTGCGCAAAATCACCGCGCCTAAATTACCGATGCTTTCGGTCTTGCCTTTATTAACGGGTGATTTGGGGGCGGAACCGGCGCTGTTTGTTTTTTTGAAGCTGCGCGGGTTGGCTTTGCCGGAGACGGCTTTTTTATTTTTAGGCGGCACGCCGGGGCGCAAAGGTTTCTTCTTGCCGGCGGCTTGGCGCGCGCGGCCTGCGGGCATGCTCGGTTGAGCGTCGCCAACTTCGCTGTCCAGCGGCCCTTCAGCCATTGTTTCTGGCAGGGCGCTTTCAAGGGGCTTTTTTGCCATACCCTCTGGTGGGCGCGCGCTCATATCTGGCTTTTGGGGCTCCTGAGGCGCAGAAGGCGTATTTTGAGTTTCGTCTTTTTTATCGTCTGTCATGAATATATCAGTTTTAATTTATATGAGTGTTGTGTCGAAAAAATGTCGTCAGGCGGATATTCCCAAAAAATTATTGTTATAATGTCTTTAGCGCCTGTTCAAAATGAGCCAATCAAAGAATAATGTTTGTTATAGTAGTCTTTTCACGCGCCCATATCAATGACGTATCAATGACACAATATCATTAACAATTTAATCGTAAATGACAATGAAAGAAAGTCATATATAATGTCTTATTGTTAAATTTTATGGTGGTTTTGATGATTTCCGGTGCAAGGGATCAATAAGTTGTGTTAATATATATATTGGTTTGTGCGCTTTATGTAAGGGAACACAGAGTCTTGCGCTTATTGAGAGATGTTGGTTTTGCGCCTTCATTGATCTAGGCCTCAAAAGGCGCGAGCCATATCGTTTTAAGCTAATTGTATTTGTGATGAGGATGGCGGTTCAATGAGAAAACAGGCAGAGATTCGCAAGAATTTCAGCGGCCGTGTACGGGCTGCTCTTTGTGCTTTTGTGTTCGCGTCCTTCTTTTTGACAGGCGGCGTCTCTAAGTCTGTAAATCCTTCATATGCCCAATGTGCGTCATGTGGTTGCGTTGCTACCCAGCATAACATAACCAGAGGACATGTTTCTGGAGAGCACACCCTCACCCGTATCCACATTGCTCGTGAACTCGATCTTCATCGTGAGGAGTTTATTATTAAATTCTTCTTCAGGGGGCATGTTTTGCCCGCGATGATGATGATGACCGAGCAATTGACTGCCACAGCCATGGCGCAAATGAACGCGATCGGCATGTTTTTTGATGCGCGTAACCAAATTCAAACACAGCAATTGATCCAAGAATTAACCGCCAAAGCGCACAAAGATTATCAGCCAAGCATGCAAATGTGTACGTTCGGCACGCTCAGCACGTCTTTGGCCAATTCAAAGCGCGTCGCCGAGATTAATCATTTCGCTTTAAGTCAGCAAATTCAAGACCGTCAGTCGCTTCATAATGTTATGGCCTCTGCAGGCGGCGGCACGATCGATGTGCTGGGGCGCTGGCAACAATTCCGGGAGCGTTTTTGTGATCCGCGCGATAATAATGACGAGCTATCGCAAACCAGCGGCGGTGAGCCGCCACTATGTGCGGCGGTGGATGGCGAGCATGTCAATCGTGACGTTGATTATACGCGCACCATTGATTACCCAAAAACACTCAAGGTGAATTTCACAAGCCCCGGCATGCAAGCTGATGAAGAAAAAGTGATCGCCATGGCGAGTTATCTTTATGGGCATGATGTGCCGCAATATCAAGCAGAGGCGCTGATTGAAAACGATCAACTTGCCCATGAAATGATGCGCACACGCGGCTTTTTGGCCAAGCGCAGTGTGGCACAAAATTCATTTTCTGCCCTTGTCGGTTTAAAATCGGAAGGGCCGGCGGCGACATTTGCGCTGCGGCGCGATTATATGAGCACAGCTTTAGAGCAGCTCGGCATTACAGATGTGGCAGATGTGAACAGAATTTTGTATGTGCGCCCGAGCTATTATGCGCAAATGGAATTGCTCAGTAAGGGCTTGTATCAAATGCCGCAATTTTACACCAATTTATATGATAAGCCTGCCAATGTTGACCGCGTGCGCGCCTCGATGCGCGCCATTGGTTTGATGCAAAAAATGGATAATTTCAAAAGTCGCTTACGCAGCGAAGCGGCGCTGGCTGTGTTGGCAGAAACATACCTCACTGAAGATCATCGGCGGATACAAGATAATTTGATGAGCCGCACAGCAGACGGGGTGCGATGATGGATCTGCGCCACATGAAAAATTTTGGTCTTTTAAGCGTGATCTTGATCGTGGCCTTTATGGTGGCTCTGTTTGCGCCGCGCACTGTTTCCGCCTCATTTTTTCCTTGTCCTAATTCTATTGGTTGCGGCTGTGAGCCGGCAAATCATGGTCCGCGGATAGGGCCGCCGGGGGATTATGTGACACGTATTCCGGGTGCAGGTGGCATTCGTGGCCATGTTATGGATGAACATAATTTGACCGCTGACCATATTTTAGAAGAATTTCAAGACATGGAAAACTTCATGGTCGATGAATTCTGGCTTCAACATATATTGCCGTCAATGATGATGATGACCGAGCAAATGACCACTGTGTCAATGGCGCAGATGTTTGCTGTCGGTAACATGATTGACGGCGAGCGCCAATTAAGAACACAGCGCGTGACACAGCGCTTGACCGCCGAGGCGCACAAAGATTATCACCCCGACCAGACGATGTGTGTGATCGGCACAAATATGCGCTCTCTGGCCGCGGCAGAGCGCAACGCCGAATATACCAGCTTTGTTCTCAGCCAGCGCTCACAAGACAGACAGATGGGTAATATGCGCTCATCCACCGCGCGCGGGCAGTTTGATAATATGTGCTTTCGAATGCGTCAGTTCCGTGAGTATTTTTGTGATTTGCAAAATAATAATGAGCGCATGGAAATGATTTGTGAGCCGGACCGCGTTTTCTACGAACAATGTGAGCCGGACGCGGTGTTGGTGACAAGCGCGACCAAAAATAAAGATATCAGCTATGGGCGTTTGCTGGGGCACAAAAATACACTGGATATTGATTTTTATAGTGATGGAAGCGTCGCCACATTAGAGCCGCCTGTAACGCAGGATTCGCGCGCTGTTTTTGCCCTGGCGAGTACGTTGTTCAGTCATGATGTTTTGGTGCGTATTCCTGAAGTGGCGCTTATGCGCCGTTCAGGGCAAAATATGTTGATTGAAACACGCAGTGTTGCCGCAAAGCGGAGTGTGATCGAACATTCCTTTAACCACATCGTTGGCACAAAAGCCCAAGGCACAACAAATTCGCAAACCGTGACAACGCCCTATATGACAATGGTTTGGCGCGCTTTGGGCATTACGGATGCGAGTGATTTACAAAGTCTTTTGGGCGATCGCCCAAGCTATCACGCGCAGATGGAAATTTTGACCAAACGATTGTTCCAGCAACCTGAATTTTATACTAATTTGTATGATGAAACAGCCAATATTGGCCGCAAGAGCGTTGCCTTGCAGGCGATTGGCCTGATGCAGAATTTTGATTTATGGCAAAGTCATTTGCGCACCGAAATGTCGCTTTCGATTATGCTTGAGATGGAAATAATGGAATTACAGCAACAGGTGCTGCGCCGTATGGGACGCGTAAGTGAAGGGGGCGTGCAATTATGATGTCTTTTTCTTTCTTGAGCGCACATATGAAAAAATTAGGGCGCATCGCGCTCGTGTGTATGATTATATCGCTTGTCAGCATAACGAATATTTCGCCATCAAAGCTTTTTGATGCGCGCCCCGCTTATGCGCATACCTGCACAAATTGTGGTTGTTCAAACAGCCAGTCGGCACAAACAAGGCAGCATATTACGAACGAACATATCTTCACGAACTTTTTTATTCTGGATCAATTTAGATATCATCAAAACTGGTTTTTTGGCGCCAATGGCATATCAATCAGTTTCTTCCACACGCATGTTTTGGCCGCCTTGAAAATGATGACCGAACAGCTTGTCAGCGTCGGTATGGCGCAGATGGCTATTTTGGGCGGTTTTTATGATGCCGATGTTCAAATTGATACCCAAAGATTGTTTCAAAAACAAACAGCGCAAGCGCATAAAGATTACCATCCAAGCTTTCAAATGTGTGTTTTTGGCACCAACGCCCGCTCGCTTTCAGCCTCTGGTCGTAACGGCAGCTTTGCTGGCTTTGCGATGGCGCAAAAATCAATTGATCGTCAATTAGGCATGGGGGCCGTTGCCGCCGCCTATAGCATGGAAGTTGAGAAGAAGAACCGTCTTGAACAGTTTAAAACGCGCTATTGTGACCCGAGAGATAATAATAATGGCTTTGGTGAGTTGTGCGGTGCGGGTGCGGGCGGACAAACCGTCAATAAAGACATTGATTATACGCGCACAGTTGAATTGATGAGCACGCTCGAAGTTGATTTTAGTGATTCCAATCTGACAAATGACGAGCAAGATATTATCGCTTTGAGCAATAATTTATTTTCAAGCGACGTGATGGATGGTTTGAGTAATGCGATTTTGGATCGTGAGCAGGCCGCTAATCCGTTCCTGGAGTTCCGCTCTTTGGTTGCCAAGCGTAACGTTGCCGAAAGTTCGTTTAATGCCGTTATTGGTTTAAAGGCCGCCGGCTCGGCGGATTCACAAGAAACACTGGAATATTCGCGCCATATTTTGGGACAACTTGGTGTGGTTGATCGAGCCGAGCAGGAAAGATTGATTGCCGGACAAAGCCCTACCGGCGCACCGTTAAGACGTCCGAGCTATTACGCACAAATGGAGTTAATGGCACAGAAAATTTATCAAAGTCCGGATTTTTTCACAAATTTATATGACAAGCCCGTCAATGTGACCCGCAAAGACGTTGCGATGCAGGCGATTGGCTTGATGCTCAACCGCGATATGTTCCAAAGTGAATTGCGCAGTGAAATGGTCATGTCGGTTATTTTAGAAGATGCAATTTTTGCGTATCAGCGCGATATTCAAAACCGTTTGAATCCGTTGACGGAAGCAGGGGAGGAAAATTAAAATGACCCGATCCTCTCACTTTATAAAGAAACACTTTAAGCCTGCGCGCCGCTTTTGGGCGCAGGCCTGCTTTATGATCTGGGGGGCATTGTTGCTTGTCGGCGCTGTGTCCGTCACGTTTAAAACGGCATCGGCGCATCTATGCAATGCGTGCTGTATACCAAGCGTTGTTTTTCCTCATATAAGTACGCGCTCTCATGTCACTGACTGGCATAATTGGCAGCGTGAGATTGTTTTTGGACGTAGCGGTCAATCAACCGGTTACGGCACAGCGCGCCTTGGTATGCATGAAATATTTTTGGTCGATCAACTCTTTTTGGAGCGTCTTTTGCCCGCGATGATGATGATGACCGAACAGTTGGTTGCCAATATGATGGCGCAAACCGCCATTATCGGTAAGTTTATAGACGCGGATATACAGCTTGAAACCCAGCTCACCTATCAACGCCTATCAGCGCGCGCCCATAAAGACTATCATCCAAGCTTTGGCATGTGTGTGATCGGCACCAATGTGCGCTCGCTCGTGGCTTCTGAATTTAAAGGCGATCTTGCCAGAGTGGCGCTGTCTGAACGCGCACTTGACCGTAATATGCTCAATGTCAGATCTGTCAGCGCCTATTCGGCGGAGAATGAAAAATCACCAACGCGCGATTCGCCGTTAATATCGCCCCATAACCGCCTCGGTTATTACCTGGAAAATACCTGCGATTTAAATGATATGAACCGTATTCCAGGTCGCGCGGGAACAGGCTTGTTTATATGTGAAGGGATGGCGGGCCGCGGCTTTGCTAATCGTGACATTGATTTTGCCAACACTGTGATGGGGCCGCGTAATATCAATATCGATTTCACGCGCGATGCCAGTGAGGCGACAGATAATGAGCGTATTTTAGAAATGTCGAGTTATTTATATGGCGTTGAGCCGTTTCCGGCGATTGATAGCGCGCTTTTGCGCGATGAGAAAAACATTGATGATTTCTTGCGCACGCGCTCGGTGTCCGCCAAAAGAAGCGTGGCACAGAACAGCTTTAGCCATTTAGTCTCTTTGAAGGCGCGCGGCACGCATATGGATGACCCCGGCGCAACGGGCGCGCGCACTTATAGTTCTGAAGGTACGTCCGAATATATGCGCCTGATTTTACAACAGCTCGGCATCCCTGAAACACCGACCCAAATTTATAATCGCTATTTGAGCCAAAAAAATGAAGCGCTTGATTTCCCTGGGGCGACTGATCCGGTGCGCGATGAGATGAGCTATTATGCCCAGATGGAAATTTTGTCGAAAAAGATTTTTCAGCGTCCTGAATTTTACACGAATCTATATGACAAGCCCGCTAATGTCAGCCGTAAGGCCGCTTCGCTTCAGGCGATTGGCATGATGCTGGATCGTGATATTTTTGAAACAAATTTACGGACGGAAATGCTTATTTCTATGCTTCTGGAACTACAAGTAATTAAAGAACAAGAGCGCTTTGAGAATGATTTTGCCCAAGCACAATAAGGCGCAATAAGGCTTAAGGACGTAAAGTAAGAATGAGTGATAAAGGAACGACGAACAACGCTATGATGAACAAAGGCACACAATATAAACCGCGCAAAATCACATGTTTTATCATGATGATGGTGCTTGTGGCCGGCATTTTCGCGGGCAGCGCGCAAAGACAGCAAGCCCATGCTTTTAGCGCGATTGATGATCCTGTGCATTATCAAGGCTTGTTGCTGGCCATCAAAGAAAACTGGGTTGCGGCTCTGATGATGATGACCGAGCAATTCACCACCACGATGATGATGCAAATGATGATTGTCGGCACTTTTATGGACGCCCAGCAAAATTTGGAAACAATTCGGCTCTATCGTGAGTTGACCGCGCAGGCCCACAAAGATTTACACCCCAGTATCCAGATGTGCATGTTTGGAACCAGTGTCCGCTCGCTTGCCAGTTCAGATTTGCGCGGGCAGGCCAACACTAAAATGCTCGATCAAATCATGGAGAAACGCGAACTATTAACGCGCTCGACGATTTCGGCAGGCGGCATTAAGTCTGATTATATTGGCCGTATCGACCAGTTCCGTAATGTTTTTTGTGATCTGGATGAAATGAACCAGCAGGTCAACGACCTTTGTGATGGCACCGCCGGGCCGCTGAGCCGCCAAACCCAAGATGTTGATTTCGCCTCCGCTGTCGGCTTGCCCTTTACGATTGATGTGAATTTCGCCGATGCCGCCCATACGGATCGTGAAAAGGACATTATTGCCCTGAGCCGTAATCTATATGCGCCCACCACCTTTGATTTTATGCCTGAAGAGGTGATGAACGAAACAACGGCCTTAACCACCTTTATGGAGACACGCTCTGTTCACGCCATGCGCAGTGTTGCGCGCTATAGTTTTGCCAATATTGTTGGCCTGAAATCCGAAGGGGATGACGGTAATATTTACGAGTCAGCGCCCTTTATCAAAGCCATTGTTTCAGAGCTGGGCATTCCCGATGCGGAAATAAATAATTTCTTGGGGGAGAACCCGAGCTATTACGCGCAGATGGAAGTCTTGACCAAAAAAATGTATCAAAGCCCTGAATTCTATACGAATTTATATGATAAGCCGCAAAACGTAAAACGGATCGGTGTGGCCATTCAGGCGATGGAGCTGATGCAAAATCGTGATCGCTACGAAGCCGCTTTGCGCCGCGAGATGCTGGTGGCGATGATGGCGGAGCTGAAAATTCGTAAATATCAAGAGCGCGTGAATACCAAAATTTTCAATGCTATTAGTGTTGTGAATGACGAGCCCATGACACCATAAATGACACCATAAATGACGCCCTAAATGACGCCGTAATTCCGGTAAAGGCAAATTTTCATAATATTTCAATACCTTAACTTATAATGCGCATGGCCATTGGCTTTGGCACGGCGATTGCAATGTTCTTCACGACGAAGGCGTTTTTATGCGTTGATGCGGCAAAAATGACCGCTTTTCAGCTTTTCATAGACGCGCCTTCAAAGAGAAGTGAACAGAACATAGGACAATAATCATGGCATTAGGTGGCCTCGATGCAGCACTATCCGGCCTTCGTGTGGCACAGCAACAGCTGAACACCATTGCGAACAATGTTTCCAATGTAAGCACAGACGGCTATACGCGGAAAATTTTGCCGCAGCAAACCGTCGCTATTGACGGACAAGTGATTGGCGCGCGCTCAAATTCTGTCATCCGTAAGGTGGATTTGAACCTTGAACGCGATTTATGGACACAGATAAGCGCTGTGAATGCGCTGGATGTAAAAGCGTCTTATTTAAACCAGATACAACAATTTCACGGCCCGCCGGATTTAGAGATTTCGATATCGGCTGAAATGGGCAAGTTACAGAACAGTTTTATCGCCCTTGCTGATAGCCCGGAAGATGGGTTCTTACAGCGCTCTGTTGTGGAACAAGCGGATCGTATGGCCTCAAAAATGCGCGATTTTTCTTCGCTTTTGACCCAGATGCGTAATGACACGCAAGACCAGCTCGAAGTGGCCGTGACCAATGCCAATGATAAGCTGCAGCAAATTGCCGAGTTGAACAAGCAAATCAAATTTAATCTGGTGAGCGGCAAAACGGTCGCCTCATTAGAGGATTTTCGCGATCAAGCGGTGAAAGAGCTGTCGCAAGAGCTTGAAGTAAGCTTCTTTATTCGCGGTGACGGCGTTATGGTGGTTCAAAATGAGCGCGGCGTGCAGCTTGCCGATGAGCGCGCCGAAACAATATTTTTTGAAAAAAATGTTTTAGGGCCAGCGAGCTTTTACCCCGACCCGAACAATCCGTTTGATAATGGTATTTTTGTTGGTGGCGATCCTGAGCGTAACCCTGTTGCCATCGATATTACAAGAGCGTCTTTGAACGGACGCATTGGCGCATTGATTGATTTACGTGATGAAATTTTGCCGCGCCAGCAATCCATGCTGGATGAGCTTGCGCACAAAACCGCGCTTCGGTTTGAAGCGCAAGGCTTGCGGATGTTTACCGACGCTTCCGGGCAAATTCCGCTGGATACACCGCCTGACACAACAACCCTGCCCGCGCCAACGCCCGTTGAATATGTTGGTTTTGCGGGAATTATTCAGGTCAATGATCTAATCGTTGCCAATAATAGTTTGGTGCAGACAGGCACATCTGCCACTGACGTTCCGGTGCAAAGCGGCTCGAACGAGGTGATCCGCCGTGTGATCGAGTTTACCTTTGGTGAGGTAGCGTTCCAGCAAGCCGCCAATAATGACCCCGCCACACAAGTTGATTTGCGCGCCTCTTTGGCGGCGGTTGATATGCAAACATGGCTGGGCGTTTTTTCCGACAACTCGGTCACAGGCCGTAATGATCTCACTGAATTTTCTGATATTAACAGCTTGATCGCATCGGGCGATGAAGTGTTCGTGCCAACTTCAGGGCCGATTACAACGCAGTTTAATCTGACATTTGAAGAGCCGCGCACGGCCACAGGCCCTGTGACGGTCACTATTGATCTGAGCGCAATTGATGCCGCCTTCCCGATTGGGGCGGCTGATCCGCTGGGAACGGGCACGATCAATAATGCAGGCCAGCAGCTTGCGGCTTTTGTTGATCAACAAATTACAGCTGCCGCTGTGCCGCCGGAGCTGGGGGCGGGCGTGAGCCTTAATCAATATGGCCAGATTGTGTTTTCAACGCGCGGTAATGTCACCATTGATGGCAGTTTTGCCGGCGGTATGGCCGAAGAGGGTCTTGCGTTTTTAGGATTTGAAGAAGGGCTTGTGACCCCAACAGATCCCTATATTGACGTTCAGATTGGTAATGATCCGCCTGTGCGCATCACGATTTTGCCGGGTGAAGATGAAAATGATTTATTGGCCAAGCTTGAAAATCTCGGTGGGACAGACGAGGGCGTTCCCGGCCTTGCGGTTGATCCGGATCTGACGGATCCTTTGGGCAATGGTTTATTGATATTGCGCCCCGGTGATGATGTCACAAATCCGCGCTTTGGCGGTGATTTGAAAATTATCGGCGGCAATTTCACCTCCGATGGCACGGGCGGTAGCGGCGTTGCGGCTGGTGCGGGCATTGTGCAATCTTTATTTGGTATCGAAAACCCGATCCGCGGGGTTAATTATAGCTCGGAAACCACCAATGCCAGCGGCAATAATGTTTCTTTCCGCCGCAACTTTTTGGGACAGGGCGCAAGCGTTGATACCGGCATTATTGCTTCGAATAATTTGATTGATTACAGCCAAAAACTGATTAACAGACAAACCGAAGAGATTAATTCAATTGAGGCGCGCGCCACAGACGAGCGCTCGTTTCAAGATTTATTACAGCGCCGTTTGCTGGATGAATCGGGGGTGAATATTGAAGAAGAATTATCCAATATGATTGTTGTCCAGACAGCGTTTTCGGCCGCTGCGCGGGTCATTACGGCGATTGACGAGAATTTTCAGGAATTATTAAACGCGATCCGTTAAGGAAGCGCCAAATATAGACAAAGAAAGATAAACAGGAGAGAACCACATGACGTTTATTTCCACATTAGGCCAATCACTCGATCAGATTGATCGCATTAAAACCACGCAGTTAAACCTTGCTGATTTACAGCAGCAAGTGTCCACGGGCAAAAAGACCCAGCTTTTTAAAGGGCTGGGGACGGATGTGCTTGGCTCTAAAAGGGCGCGTACCGATCTGGCGCAGATTGCGGAATTTGACCGTAATATTACAATCGGTGATCGGCGGATCAAGCTGATGATCCAGTCGCTCTCGCAAATTAAAGTGCAGGCTGAAAATGTAACAAATGCCATCCAGATTCAAACCCAGCAGGGCGAATTTGAAATGGAATCTGTCAGCGATCTGGCGCAAAAAGCCAATGTCTTTATCAAAGATCTGATCAACCAGACAGACGGCGACCGCTATTTGTTTGGCGGCGCGGAAACACGGGCACAGCCGATTTCAACATCCGGCACGCTTGACAGCTTTAATCGCGGGCGCCTTGATGACTGGGTCAATGGTACAATCTCGACAGATGATCTTGTGAATGGATATCGTGATAAGGCTGTTCTCAATGATACATTGGTTGGGTACTCGGCGGAATTGACCCAAGGCACATCGCGCAATGTCTTTATTCGCGCCGATGAATTTACCGAAGTTGACTACACTGTATTTGCCAATGACCCTGCCATTCGCGATATTGTCGCCGCGCTCAGCATGACAGGGCAGATTGCCGAAGTGCTGGATGAAGTAACACTTGAAGCGGATGACCCCGCCTCTACCGTCACAGCGCCGGGCGCAAGCCAACAAGAACAAAATGATAATTTTTATCAAATGTTCAATGATCTTTCGGCAATGATTAACCAAGCCATCGATAATATTGATCGCCGCGTGTCCGACCTTAGTCAAAATCTGGCACAAATAGACAGCATCAAAAATGCGCACACGCTTGAGAAAAACATTTTGGAGCAATCTGTTGATGATATTGAAAATGTTGATATCAACGAGGCGGCGGTCAAGCTAAACGCCCTACAATTCCAGCTTGAAGCCTCCTACCGTGTGACGGCGACCTTGAGCCAGTTGAGCCTTGTGAACTTTATTTAAAGCCGCGCGTCCCCATGATTCTTTTGGGGAGATAAAGAGCAAGCTTTCGATTGACTTCTTGTTGAGAACGATTATCATTTGACATAGTTTCTTGACAATAAGCCGGATAAAAATAGTCCCGATGGGGTTTGTATCAAACGCTATATTTAATCCATCTGTGCGCGCGCCTTCCGCTGCGGAAGAAGCCGCGCTTTGTGCTGATTCAAGCGAAACAGATGTTCGCCTCGGCCCGCAAACACACTCTTATCTGCAACAGCGCGCCCGCCGCCTGAAAAATCATTTATTGCTAGAAGAGAACGACAAAAACCCGCCCTTGATTGCGATGTTTGAAACAGGGCAAGGTGTTTTAAGCCACCATATGGCTCATTTTTACCCGCGCGCTAAGATCACCGCGTTTGTGCCGTCGCAAACATTACTGGATCAAATCGACCGCGCCGCTATCCCTGAAAATCTTGATTATGTTTTGTTCAATGATGATGATTTCAAAAGCCATTTGTTTGATGCGGTCGTTTTGCCGGGTATTTTTCAAGCGCGCCATAGCAAAAATGACATTGATAATTTTTTGGCTTATTGCCTACGCGCGCTCAAGCCGGACGGGTATTTGCTCATTGAGCAATCTTTGACGCCGGATACAGATGCCTCTGTTATTTTGGAGCTGGACGATCAAAAGAAAGACGGTAATGACTGCACATTATTTGAAGATTTTGTTGATACGCTCAGCGACGCCGACATTGATTTAATCACCGAGCAAGTCATGGATCGTCCGCACACGCGGGCCTTTTTATTGCCGGCGCGGCTGGCCTATGAATTTGTTTTGCAGCAGCCCCTATTAAAGCAGGGCAATAAGAGCGGGGAGATGATTGATTTGCCCCACCGCACGGCTTGCACGGCCGAAGCGCTTGAACAAAGCCTGATTAAACAGGGCGGGCGTGTCATGTATCTTTCCCCGCTCGGTTTTTTGCGGCAAGAGCCGTCTTTTAAGCTCTATCATTTATTCTCCGAAGACGGCGCGCGCCTTGGAGCGTTCCCCTCTTGCCATTTATTTGTGGTGCAAAAAGTGGCGGCGGCGCAATCATTGAAGCTTGGAGAAAAGCAAGTGGAGCGCTTTGCCAGCGAAAGCTTGAATGTGCGGCGCGTGCGCGATGAAAATAGTGGGCATATTTTGGATATCGTTGAAAGCGATAGCGCGCGGGTGGTTGATATCATCCCCTATCGCCAGACCAGCAGTGGCGGGGTTAATGTGTTTTTGACCCAAAATGTACCGCGTTGCCTGAGCAATGTTTTAACGCCGACAATCGAAAATTTAGACGGGCGGCGCTGGTCGGGGCATATGGTTGAGGCGATTACGCTTGATAAAGAAACCACTGAACAGGCGGCGCTCTTGCTGTCGGCCGCCAAAACGCGGCAATATTTGTTTGATGAGACGGGTTTGATCCCGCAAGCGGGCGCGCGTTTAAAAGATGGCCCTGCGCTCTACCCCGCCCCTGATCTGATCGATGAGCGGCGCGCGAGCTATTACGTGCCGATTGTCAGTGATCCTGAAACGGCGCTTTTGAAAACCTTAAAGGCGCGCTCTGAAATTGAATTTGACGCGCTGCCGACCATTCGCGAGCTGGATGTGCATCAGGTGTTGGAGGCGATTCATTGTGGCCTGATCCCCAATGCGCGGCTTGAAGTGCAGTTAAATGCGTTGCTGGAGCATATTGGCCAGACATCGGGGCGCGCCGATCAATGCCATATTCCGGTGGATAGCAAACAGCCGGAAAAAATCTGGAGCATTTATGAAATTGAGGCTGAGCTGGAAAAGCCCGCCGTTGATTTTGACGCGCTGGACGACCAAGATGCCGAGGATGATGAGGGCCGCGCCGGAAAAGTTAGTGCGGTGCGTTCGCGCTTTTGCGGGGAGGGTGTTGTGCAAGACAAGCTTGCTGACATGGCCGTGCAGGAAAAAGACTTTGTCATGTTTGAAGAAGGCACACAAAACACAGCGGTTATTTTGCCCCTGACGCGTGATTTAAGCGGTGAGGTTTTGGCGGGTATGCAAATGCGTCATCTGCCCATCCCCCAGCGTCATAGCGGCCAAAGCGGCATTATCACAGCCCCGAGCATGCCTTTGCCCGCCGACATCACAAATATGGAGCAGGCGGCGGCTTATATTGCCGAATTTTTCAATGTCACGCCCGACCGCGTTGCCCCGCTTGGGCAAAGCTATTTTAACTATATTGATCTCACCCCGCACCGTATTTACCCCTTCGCGGTGGCCTCTGCTGGCGTGGGCGCAGGCGGTGCGGTGGGCGGTATGACATCGTTTGCGCCGATTAAAGATTTATGGATGCTGAATTATCAAGACCAAAATTTCAGCTTTTTGTTGATCTCGGCGATGGCGCATTTGCGTATTCATGATTCCGATCTTGAAATGGGCACCAGTTTTGGCCAAAAATTTGCGGGCGATCACCAAAAAGATGGCGCGTCATGCCCCTCTTGCTTTGCCGATTTATTTTTGAAATAAAATAACTTTTACACAATCAATCCTTTATTTTTCAGATAAATGACAGGTTTTTTCCTTGAAAAAGAAGCCTTGAAGCGTTAAGAGTCGTTCTTGTAAATGAGAATGATTTTCAATTCTAACTAGGCGCCTTATGAAAATGATGAAAGTCGGTTTGGTGAATTCAATCACACGCGGAGAACTTGATTGTGACGATGCCTTTCTTGAAGCCGCGTTACAGGCGCGCGGCTATGAAACGGCGCTGGTGTTTTGGGACAGCCAAAACCAAGCTTATGACGGCGCTGATCGTTGCGATTTTTATATGAACCGCAGCGCCTTTGATTATCACAAAAACATCGCCGCCTTTACGCGCTGGCTCGATGATATGGCGCAAAATGAGCGCGTGCTTTTAAACCCTGTGGATGTGATCAAAGGCAATCTTGGTAAACAATATTTATCAGAGCTTGCCGCTAAAAACATCACAATTGTCGCCAGCGAATTTATTGAGGGTGATGATTTTCAAGCCGTGCAAAAGCGCATTGCTGCGCGCGGCTGGACAGAGATTGTCTGTAAGCCCTATGTCGGGGCGGCGGGCGCGGGCTTACTGCGGATAAAGACAGAGGCGTTGACGGAAGCTGATTTGCAAGCGTTTGAAACGGAGGGTAAATATAGCTTTTTGGCGCAAGATTATATGAGCGAAGCGGCAGACTTTGGTGAATTATCCTTTGTCTTTTTTGGGAGCGATCTTTCGCACACAGTTTTAAAACGCCCTGCCAGCGGTGATTACCGCGTTAATGGCGCGTTCGGCGCAAGCTGCGCGCTTTATGAGCCGAGCGCGGATATTATGGCTCAGGCACGCCAAATGATGGCGCGCACGGGCTTGAGCGATCATTTGTTATATGCCCGTCTTGATTGTCTTGTGCGGGCTGGCACACTATATCTCTCCGAGCTTGAACTGAACGAGCCGTGGCTATTTTTTAGCGAAAACCCTGCCTCGTGCGACCGTTTTATAGACCGGATGGAAGAGATGTTATCTCTTCAAAATTTAAAACCACAAACACAGATATCAACACAACAAGGAAGCGCGGCATGACACAAAATGTAATTAAAAACTGGTGGGGCAAAGACACAGATTTTGAAGCCTTGATGGAAGACGAGCATACGCCGCAATGGCTGGATATGATCCGTTTGATGGCAGAAGACGACATCGCGGATAAATCAATTTTGGATTTTGGCTGTAACCAAGGTGGTTTTTTACGATTATTATATGCGAAAAAGCCTTTTAAAAGTGCTGTCGGCGCTGATATCGCCGCTGATACGATTGCTGCCGCCGCTGAAAAAGCCGCTCATTTGCCTGCCACCTTCATCGCAACAGCGGATATTTCAAACGAGAATTTAAACGATCAATTCGATCTCGCTTTTAGCAACGAAGTTGTTTATTTACTGCCTGATTTGAAAAAGCACGCCGCCGATATCTGGGGCTGTTTGAAGCCGGGCGGGGTTTATTATCTCTCCATTTCATCCCACACTGACAACCCGATGTGGCCGCGCTGGCGCGAATTGATTGCCGCCGATAGCGCGCTGGATGTGCAAGATTATAGCCTGACAGATATTTCGGACGCGATGAACGAGCAAGGCTTTGCTGTGGCGGCGCAGCCTTTTAAAACAGACGGGTTTTTGCCTGTTTCGCGCTCCAACGACTGGTTTAGAACGCCGTATGAAGTGTTTGAATATCATTATCGCCAAAAAGTTTTGTTCCGTATTGAAAAACCAACTGTTTAAACGTCATTTAAAGGATAAAAATCATGCCCGTTTCTCTTGTTAAAAGCTTCCGTGAGGCGGCACATACATTATCAACCGCGCGTGACTTTTCGCCTTCAAACAAAGCGGTGGAAGGCGCGGTCATGAACATGATTAGCATCTGTATCTCCGCGCCTGAGCAAGCCGAAAAAGCCTTTAACGGCATGAGCGAAATTGAGGCTGGTGATTTGCGCGCCGCCTTTATGAGCGCGGATCGTGAAATGGAAAAATATTGGTCGGCAAACATACAAGCCGCCGCCCCGCTTGAGCGCGATTTAATCTGGGATGATTTTCAGATCTATCCGTGGTTTGCCGATTATCCCGCGCTGTACGAGTTTGAGAAAAAAGCGCTTGAATCAGTGCATGGGCCGATCACAAAAGACACACGCATTGCTTATATCGGTTCGGGCGCTTTGCCGATTATTCCGCTAATGTTACATGAGCAAACAGGCTGCCAGATTGATTGTTACGATTTGAACGAAGGCGCGGTTGCGCTGTCCAAAACCTTGACCGCGCGTATGGGGTTTGAGGATGGCGTCCGTATTCATCTTAGCGATGGCGCAGTGCCGGCCTATGACGGGGCGCCCGATATTTTGTTTTTGGCCAATGCGCCTTTGTCTGATCTTGATGCGCTGAACGAGATTGTGGCGGCGCTCAAGGCTGAAACTGTGTTTGCGCGCTCTTCTAGTGGCGGCACGCAGATGCTGTATCCGTCCTTGCCTGAAAACGGCTTAAACAAAGCCTCTTATCGCTGTACGTCAACAGCCTCCGATCATGAACATGGCAC
>Ga0307934_1000153_pt1 | contig 58017 bp, 48 predicted proteins | sample OrgLakmetageno90_FD_201838 | JGI IMG/M metagenome (GOLD analysis project Ga0307934, IMG submission 201838) | Saline water microbial communities from Organic Lake, Antarctica - #90 | ecosystem: Environmental > Aquatic > Non-marine Saline and Alkaline > Saline | place: Antarctica: Organic Lake...
AGAAAAATTACTCTTATTAATTATGGTTGCTTTTGTTTGGTGTTATAAGGTCGGTATAGCTTTAAACGCAATCAGACCAATCAAAGTAAAAGCGCATGGAAGAAAAGCGAAAAGTATATTCAAACTTGGGCTTTCATTTTTAGCTTCATGCTTCTTAAATGCTAAAAAACAAATAGATATACCCATCTTTAAATTTTTGTCATGTACTTAGAATATTTTGTTAAAATATTAATGTCATTATTTGAGTATAAAAGTTTTATATCGACAGAATATAAAAGTGTTTTAGAAAGGAGTGATGATAATTTAACTCTTTCAGTATTCTGTTCTTTCATCTCAGCGCCTAAACCACCGCAATCAACGATTAGCATGCTTTTATCTTGATTCTTATTGATGTCATTGTGCAGAAGTTCGAATAATGTTGTAAAACCTAAATTATCAACTGCCCCACCATCAATAATTCTCACAGATTTATTTGGTTTTTCTGATAAGCTCATTTTTAACATTGGTAACACTCCAGGGAATGCAGCACTTCCGGAAATAGCATAAGTTAAAGGTAAACCATAGCCATTATTCATATCAATTTTTTCAACCGGTAAGAAAGAGCCGTTTATACCAATCGAGTTTATTATGTGCGGCATAAATGGAATTCTTTCTCCATTGTTATAGATTGTTCCGTTCGTAACAAAAATTGGTAATAAAACATCTATATTAGATTTTTTTGGAATAAAGAAGTGACTTAAATAAAGCCTTTCTATTTTTCTATCATTGTATGTTTTTCCAAATTGCAATAATTCATTATCAATCATATTCGGATAAGGTTTCTTTATTCTGTTCTTTTCGTATTTTCTTAATTTTAAAATTGATATTGTTTTAGCATCTTTAAACAGAAACTCTTGCAATACTTTTTTTCTATCATTTGATTTCCAAAAATCAAAAAGGGTATTGTAATTTTTTAGTACACCATTATGTTCTAAACTCATATAATATCCAGCTCCAAAACCTCCTCCGGATACGGTTGAAAAGTAATCGACTTCTTTTAAAAATGTGTTTTCGTCTACTTTTATATTGTCTAAACCAATGAGAACCCCAAGTCCAAAATATTGTGCTCTAGAACCACCTCCAGATATTGCTACACCAATAGTTTTTTTTGAATTTTGATTTGGTCTTAGTTGAGGAGATTTATATTGGTTGAGACTTACTTCAGGCAATGGGGTATGTCTATTGTCAGAATAAATTAACCCTTTATCTGAGCCACATGCAGAGAATAAAATTGCTATCCCTAATGTTAAGACTAATAGTTTGTTTTTAAAGTAATTCAAGGTATTTATTTTTTATTGTATGATTATTAATTAAAGGCCTATGACCATAGCTACTTTTATCTATTTAATTTTACCAAGTCATTAATAATGCTTGTGAGCTCATAAAAACAAAATTCCATTCCCTCAATTGAGTTTAAACAAAAACTCATGACAAATATCCTCCACAACCCACCTCCAAAAAATACCCAGAAACAGGTATTCTGTAGAGATCGTTATTTCATTTAAATATGAAAATGAGGCATGTGCTTTTTGATAAACTTCTCAAAATCTGCTATTACCTCTTCAAAGATTTCTTTCTCAGCACTAAAAGGAGTTCCATCAGCAAATTTTGCAATGCTACCGTTTCCATCTGGGCTACAATGGTCAACATCTATAGAAGTACGCCAAAATTTAGCATGGTTTTCCCATTCGGTTTGATCTACCAAGGTGGGTGCATCAAACCAAACATTCCAAGCCAAAATATTGCCCTTTTTTAGCATATTTCCTGAACCAATGTTAAAGGCTTTCATCACCAATTCATTAAACTCAGTCACTATTTTGTGTTTACTTGGGTCTATGTCACCTATTTCAACCTCCACATTTGCATGGCTCCAAGCTTCACCTGGTTTATTGTGTAGGGTAAAATCAGGAAGATTCCCTTCCATAAACAAACCGTCTCTAATTGCAATAATCGTTGACTCTTGCTTGTCTGTTTGATACGTATTTAACTGGATGGCATTTGCTTTTTCCGCTGGGAAATGATAATGTAAGTTGAGTAAATCAAACAAGAGCCATAAGTCACGACCCAATTTTGATTTTTTAGCAGCAGGGCTAAACCAAATTTGTGGTTTAACACTCATGTCTACTGCCATCGTTTTATTGGTTTCATTTACCCAGCCTTTTTGCTTGGTTACGGTAACCTCTACATTTAAAGTACCTAGGCCTGGAATAAACATACCTTGTTGTGGACAAATTATTGCCCAAGATTCACCGGTGTCATCATAACCTACCCTAGAAATGTCTGGAGCAAACATTTGAAAACAACGCTTCGGATCTTTCTTTCCGGGTTCTGTTTCCCAAGTAAACTCTGGCCACAACACTCGTTGTTGTCGGGTTATTTTCTTCATACATTCAAGGTTTCCGTTGAATGTTAGTCCACTTAGGTCAGGTGTTGGATAATTTGCTTTTGGATGTGTCTTTAAAAAGCCACCTTTCCAGCCCGCAGCAGGGATTTGATTGGGTATTATTTTTTCCATAGTAGTTTATTAGTTTTTAATTCTTGATTCTTAATCAGTAGATTTTAATTCTTAATAATTAGGTTATGATGCTTCATCATTAATTTTTGGTAATTGGTTTATAGCTATTGGTAAAGGTGCTGTACCAGTTTCCAGATAAAAAAACGTTCTGAACGATTTAAGCCCAAAACGTTTTGTACCCTGTTCAAAGCTATGCTGTATATCTGATAAATAAACGAGTAGAAATACCTGTTTTTTTAAAAGTGATTTATTTCAAAGCAGTGAAAAGCAGTGTCAAATACAAATTGATTTTCAATGGATTTATAAAATCAATCTGTGTTTTGTTCAATTCTACTTTTACTTAAAAGAACCACAACCTTAGGGTATCAATTAGTAAAGTTTAGTACAAAAAAAAGTAGGTTTGAAATGAATCAAACCTACTTTTCGGTAGCTTAAATTAGTTATCTACTTTTTTGCTACTCTTGTTAAAGTTACCTTCCAAATTTTATCTGATGCTGCAGAATTTGATGGGCCATAACTGCCTGGGTTTTGACTAAATGCTTCAATTCCGCCATAAATGTAACCGATATCAATGCTATCGCCGTTTTTAAAAGTTGTTGCCAAATCAACAATTTCGGTAGTTACCCCTGCTTTGGTTTGGTAATACGTAAGCTCATCGTTAAGGATTAAAACTGATTCTGCTCCGTAAATCTTAGTGGTATCAGAATTGAAAATATCAGTAATTACCTTGTTTCTGCTTTTTAATGAATCTAAATCTAAAGTGATGTGCATTCCATTATTTGTAAAACCTGATAATTTATTTGGACCTGAATAATTACCTGTGCCAATTCCTCCATATAAAAAAGTGTGAACCTCTCCTAATAAAGAATCATAAGCAACAAAGTTTCCGCAAGCATATAAATTGTGGTTATTCTGGTTGTAAGTAGAATCGTAGGTGAAATTTTTTCCAGAAGTGTTCCATGACGGGTGAACGTAAATTGCATCATTCCATGCAAAAAGACTATCTTTTTGTGCTGGTTTGCTATGTTTAAAAACACCTCCATAAAATGATAAACCTTGATCTAAATTACCAGTTTTAGGGTTTTTAAACAATGCCGGTACTACTGGTCCGTCTCTTCGTCTGAATATAGAAGTGATATCAGAGATACTATCTTTCGGATTAATTTTGTCTGATATAGAATCAGTTACTGTCAAATCTAATTCAAAAGTACCCTTATCGGCAATGGTAAAAGCATAAACTGCATCCAAGTATTTTTGTCCACCGCTAGAAGCACTATCGCCAAAATTGTGCCCTCCAGCAAGATAAAAGGTATTATTTATATAAAACAATTCTGCCCCTGTACTCACTAACGTATTTGTTGTGTCAATTCCTATTCGAATAAAGTTTGACCATTGCTCGTCACTAATTTGCTCGTGATTTCCTTTGACAACATTCATCGCTGTAGGTAAATGTATTTGAGCTAGACTGTTAAAAGTTTGATAGTTGTTGGTATCTCCGTCCAACGGACCATAACCTCCAAGCATGTATAAAAAATCTCCATTTTGTGTTACTAAAGGATTACTGCTGTTGAAAACCTCTAATAAATTATTTAAGTGTGACTCACATTCTGAATTATCTCTTAACCCTATTATCGGACAAAGATTATCTCTTAAAACAGTGATCAAGTCAGCAAAATTAATGCTCATTGCCGGAGTACTTGGCGTAGAAACATCGTACCAATACATGTCTCCATTGTATGAACGTGGGATAAATGATGAATCTGCATAATTTGCATGCAAATTGTGCAATCCTCCAACAGAATCATTTTTATTTGTTCTTCCGGCCAGTAAAATCCATTCCGTACCAATAGAACCGTGAGCAAAAGATTGAAGTGCCGGGGCTTTGGTTCCTGGCATCAGCGATAGGCTTGTTTCGTAAGTATAGCTAATTGGTTGCTTCACTTTTTCTTTATTCACTTTTTTTGAATCGCACGAGGCAAACAGCGTAACTAGTGCAAAAATCAGGCTGATTTGAATGGAATAGTTTTTCATAGTGTTGGTTTTTATTATGTAGTTATAGACGGAAATTTTGTTGGTAATTAAATAAGTTTTGTTTGTGTTCACGCTAAATAATTTCGCCAAATCTATTCACTTTAGTTCAAAATAGAAATAGGTATTTATACCTGTATTTAGCTTAATTCTTTGTTGGTTCTGATAGTCATTGAATCAGAAACATTTTTATAACAGCGTTAGATGCATAAAAAAGGCGTTTTGTAAAACCTCTTTTATCAATAGGTGACTATGCGAAAAAATAGGTTTGCTTTATTATCACACTTGAAATTCCTATTAAAATTGAACTCAGTTTATCAATAAAAAATATAAAAACAGGTATTTATACTCATGTAATTCTTAAGGATGCACGGTATTATTGTAGGATTAAATTGGAAATTAACATATCTGCATTATATCATGAAAAAAGAATCGCCAAGAGAACAACCACTTAGTTCGCAAGATAAACCTACTGCAAATAATGTAAAATGCTGGAACAGCGACGGCAATACTGAAATTGCAACACAGCGTTTAAAAGAAATGTTTGTTGAAATGGGGCAGAAAGCTCGAATTGAAAAAGGACAAATGCCCGCTGAACGTGCTGTTTTTAGGAAGCAACATGGCATTGCATACGGCAATTTTGTGATGAATAAAGACATCCCAGAAGAATTAAAAGTGGGGATTTTTGCAGGCGATTCTTATGAATGTGCCGTACGTTTTTCTAGTGATACTTCGCCGACATCGAAAGATTTACACACTACTTTAGGTGTTGGATTAAAACTATTTGGAGTTGAAGGTCCAAAATTATTTGGAGAAGGAAACAACGCCGACTTTATTTTTCAAAACATTGATAAATTCTTTGCAAAAGACGCACAGCAGATGAGCGATTTTACAACTGCAGGAGCCATTGATGGAGATTACGATGCCTATATCAACAAACATTCGAAGCTATCTTCCATTTTGTCGGAAATGGCAAAGGAAGAAGCCAGCTGTTTAAGTGCTGATTATTGGGCTATTTTGCCATTCAAATTAGGTGAAGCCTTGAGTGTGAAATATAGACTAGTTCCTGACGACACATATAAGGGAGCGCCATTTGACGAAGCAGATTACTTGAAGTTAGATTTAGAAAAACGATTGAGAAACGGTGCTTCAAAATTTAGATTTGAAATTCAGTTGCGGACAAATGAAAACATGCCTTTGGATGATGCTCAGGAAGTGTGGAGCACTAAAGAGAGCGAATACATTTGCATTGCAGAATTGCATTTGCCTCAGCAAGATGTTGAAGCAATAGGTCAAGCAGAATTTGGGTCGAATCTTTCTTTTAATATCTGGAGAACGTTGGCTGAACATGAGCCACAAGGGTCGATTGCAGAAGCTAGAAAAGTAGTTTATGCAGCAAGTGCCGAAGCTCGAAATCAGGCAAATGGTCAGCCAAATCAAGAGCCTGCTCAACGTTGTCCCTTCTTTCATAGCAATACAGACGAAGACAGCGATTGCATTGTAAGTGCAGGAATTTATCCGCCAATTGGCGTTATGCGAGTTGGAAACAGTAAAGACGACTACTTTGTAGGACCGCTTACTGATGAGGTAGTAGCCAATACAGATGATTATGCGTATCGAGATAAAACAGGAGCGTTAAAACGCCAAGCTGCTCAATTTAGAATTTATGGTTTTAATGCTGCAGGAAAAGCAATTAAAGAATTAACGGCGGATAATTCAAAAATAACGTGGAATGCAACGTTGGCGAATCAAAAAGCCTCTTGGTATCAATTTCAAATTGCATTAGATATTCCTGATGCTCAAGATGCTAACATTCCACCTTCTTTACTTCGCAACATTGATGTAAAGGACAGAAGCACCTTACTAATTGATGGAGGTGCACAAAGTGTTTCTAAACCAAATGTAACAAAAGGACACTCTTTCACAGGAGAATTTCAATCGAAGAAGGTGTATTTGGGAGAAATGCAAACCGATGAGAAGGGACGCCTAATTATGCTAGGCGGACATGGAAAAGCAGAAAATACAAACGGAGACATTGCAGTCACTTTTGCGAACAACGAAGGTTGGTACGACGATACTTCGGATGGGCCTATAACCGCTGAAGTAGAATATGAAGGAGTTCGATTAAACGTAGATCCTGCTTGGGTAGTTTGCGCTCCACCAGATTATGCTCCAATGCAAAAATCTGTGCGAACTATGTGGGATTTAATGCGAGATGTTGCCGTGCAATCTGGTATGCTAGCAAAACCAAAACGACCATCTTTTAGCAAAGACATTTTGCCAATTTTTGAACGCATGACCAACCTGCAATGGGTAAATGCAGGATTTGCAGCAGCTTTTGGTTGGGGTGGTCAGTTTGATTATACCACCGCAGAGTGGGTTAAAAAATTAAATAATCCTTCTTCGGCTAATTTTGAAATGCGACGTACCATTTCAAATAACTTTAGACGATACGATGTTTCTGGTGCAGAAGCTCCTCAGCTTTGGCCATGGATGTATGGCGATGCGGTTGCTATTCCAACCAACGGTTCTGTTCGTCAACATTCAACATTATCTGATTTACAATTAGGATTTTTAGACCAATGGGTGAAAGGCGACTTTGATGCTGATTTTATAGACACAACCGGTTGTCCTCATGTTCCTGAACCAATTACAATAGATAAATTACCTGTTGCAGAGCAGCCTGAAATGCTGACTAAAGCTGCTATGGATTTTTGCTTAGCAGATGCTTTTCACCCTGGCTGTGAAATGACTTGGCCAATGAGAAGTTCTGGTATGTATTCTGCTCCATTTCGACTAAAACATGTTTCAGAAACGACGAAAGCAGATCATAATTATTATGGTTCTACCATGAATGAAGATGTGCTTACTATGTCGGCAGGCCCATTATTGGGTGGACAAGTTGCAGGAAGTGTTACCCGTTGGATGGCTGTTCCGTGGCAAACAGATACTGCAAGTTGCAGAGATGGATATACCACAGCTTATGACCCTTATTTACCAACTTTTTGGCCGGCAAGAGTTCCAAATAATATATTGAGCATGGAACGGTATCAGGAAGCAATTGACCCTGATTTAAAGGAAGAAACGAGGAAAGAAGCGTTTGCTTACCGTTATTTTTGGCTAGATAATTTACCAATGGATGGCGAAGCTCCAACGCAAACCAACCAGATTAACAAAATGGTGAAATATTTTGATAAACTGGCGGTGGTTCAAGCAAAACCTGGGGTTAAAGGTGATCCTAATTTCCCAGATCAAATGCAAGTGGCTATTGTTCCTGACCATAGACAAAATAACGAGCTGCTCAAAGAGACAAAAGCAAGATTAATCGAAATATTAGCAGAAAAAGAAACCGCTGTCAGCAAGCACGGTACTCTGCAAAAAGCGAGCGGAAATAGCTCAAAAGAAAAGAAAAAATCGAAGAAGAAAGAGGCAAAGCATAAAGCCGAAGTACAGCTATTAACGACAACTCTTGACCATTTATCTAAAGACGGTTTGTTAAACGAGAATTACTTAATGGAAAGGGCTTCTGCTGAATTGACCGACTTAGTAAGTCACGAATTAGTAAAAGACAATAAACTAAGTGCAGAAGTAGAGAAGTTATTGAATCTATTGGCTTCAAAAACGCATGAAACAACGAAGAAAGCCAAGCCTCAACAACAGCACACACATAGCGGTCCTCAAAAATCTGTAGGTGTGCCAGAAAGGATGGTTCGTTTTCAGCGATTTATTCCTAAGAAACATTAATGCATAATTACCAATTGTGAAACGGAAAGTCACTGCGAGGAACGAAGCAGTCTGATTATTGTGAAGAAAACTATTAGTAATTAAAAACCAATTAATTGCAAAACAACAAAACAGATATTCTAATCATTGGTGGCGGCATTGCAGGTTGCATTGCCGCCATTCAATTGGCTGAATTTTATCAGGTAACGTTGATCGATAAATTAGCAGAACCGAAAGAGAGAATAGGGGAGTCGCTTGCACCTGCTGCACAACGAATTTTAAAACAGTTGGATTTGTTGGAAGGAATGAATGAATTTGAGAATTCAATGTATCTTCAAAACTTAGGAATGCAATCCTTTTGGGGAGGTAATCAAGTTCAAATTAACGATCATTTGAGCAATCCTGATGGTTTTGGTAGAAGTTTGAACCGAAAGGCATTTGAAACTTATCTTAGAGAATCTGCTGAGAAGCGAGGAGTGAATTGTTACTGGTCTTGCAAGCTTTTACGAAGTGAATATGGAGCCAAAGAATGGAAAGTTAGCACTCAATACAAAGATTCAGAGTTGGACTTTACCGCTAAATTTGTGATTGATGCTAGTGGCAGGCAAGCTCATTTTGCAAGAGGAATTGGTACAAAACGAGAAGCAATTGATCAATTGATGGCTTGTTGGATGACACTACCCAATGAATCTGAAAATACGATGAGTACTATTTCTGCTAGTGAAAATGGTTGGTGGTATAGTGCAGTTATTCCCGACAATAAAAGAGTGGTTGCTTTTCACACCGATGCATACCTTCTAGAACCTGCTGTTTTTAAGAGTGTAGATTCTATGGTTGAATTGGCAAAAGGGAATAAACCAATTGCTACACTTCTAAAAAATAACACTGACGAATTACAATTACAAGGAACAGTCGCTGCAAACTCATCCTACCTTCAACAAAGTGCAGGAAATCAGTGGGCAGCTATTGGAGATGCAGCGTTGAGTTTTGACCCACTTTCATCTCAAGGAATGTTTAATGCTATGGCAAGTGCCATGCAATTGAGCGAATTGATAAAGAATTCTGCTGTCGTAAAGCAAACTGATGCCGAAACGATTGACAAAATAACAAAAAGCTATCAGCAACAAACCAATCAAATTTGGCAACGGTATTTAAAACACAAAGACCTTTTTTATGGAATGGAAAAGCGATGGGAGAGTGAGCCATTTTGGAGTAGGAGAAAGTGAATGGTTATAGCTCTTTTATTGCCGAAAGTACAAGATATACCAAGGTCTTATAAACGAATTCTGGTTGAAAATCGAATTGATGGAGAAAAGTTTGTAATTATATTCGCTCCTGTTATAAAAATGAATCAAAATGAAAATAGGAATTCTCTGCAACAGCAAACTCAGCCTACCTTCAATCCATACCCTTTTGAATTTAGGGCATACTATTTTTATGGGTATGCCTGAAGGGAGTGGGGCAGACGACTATGAAATACAAGGTTTTGCCAATCAATTTGGAATTCAAATAACAAGATTTCAGAAGCAAAAATTAACCGAAGAACTAATTCATTGGAAAACCTTTTGCGAACTAGAAACTATCTTTGTTATCACCTTTCCTCATATTTTACCTGCGGACTTGATTGCTAGGATCAAAATTGACATAGTCAACTTTCATTTTGCCTCTTTGCCTGATTATAAAGGAGCTCAACCGGCCTTTTGGATGATTAAAAAAGGAGAGCAAAAAGGGGGAATTGCAGCTCATTTAATTACGAAAGAAATTGATGGCGGACCGATTGTTCACTTTGAACCTTATTCCCTTTCCGAAAATGAAACCTACAATTCATACATGACTAAAATGTCATATTTGAATAATAGGGTGGTGCAGTTGGTTTTAGAAAAAATGAAAAACTCTCAGTTTCAAAAGCAATTGAAACCTCAAAATAATTCTATTGCGGTTTACTTCAAAAAGCCACAATTCAGTGACGTAAGAATTGATTGGCAAAAAATGGCAGCTATTGAAATTGAAAGATTGTGCAGAGCCTGTAATCACTGGAACAATGGTGCACTTACAAGCATCAATAATTTTCCATTAAAAATAGTTGAGGTTAAAATGATAAATGGGAATTCAAAAAATGAATCTCCTGGTACAATTCTTCAAAACTTAGAAACAAAAGAAGTAACCGTTGCAACCTTCGACAACAAACAGTTAAGTATTAAAATTGCGTACACAGAAGATCTCGGCTTTTTTAGTAACGATAAACTTTCAGAGCTAGGGATTCAAGCAGGTACACGATTGGTTTAAGTGAGCCTTTAAATGCTAGTAAGTTAAAATGAAAAAGAACCAAACTTGGAAATAAGTTTGGTTCTTTGATTAAGAATTTGAATAATTAAGAAGAGGTAATTACTTTACCAATAAGCTCTCAAGAGAAACTTTGGTAATGTCATGATCTACATTTCCTACTTCACCTTCAATACTACCACTTTCAGTTCTTTGCCAAATAGCCCAACCAGTATCTTTCCAAGCGGTTGGAGTTTTAGCTTCTTTTACTCCATACTCAGCAATCCATAAAGTATAATTAGCAAAATGAGGTTTATTTAAGTATTTGTTAGCGAATGGGTTGTTGGTGTAAATGATAGGTTTTACACCTAATTCTTTCTCCACTGTGCTGAGCCAATTTATGACCTCTTTTTGATACTCTTCAACAGTAACCTCGGCTTTCAACCCTCCTTGTTCCAAATCCAAAACAGGAGGTAAGTCTCCTTTCTTTATTTCTTTAATTGTGTTAATGTAATGGAGTGCCTGATTATTCCCATCGCTGTCTGTGGTATAAAAATGGTAAGCGCCTTTTGAAATTTCAGCGGTTGTCATATTTTTCCAATTTTCGTGAAACTTTGGGTCTACATAAGTGTGACCTTCTGTCGCTTTTGAATAAGCAAAAGATATGTTGTTCTCCTTTATTTCTTCCCAATTTATTTCACCTTGAAAATGCGAAACGTCAATGCCTAGTGCAGGTTTCGCTTCAATGGTTTTAATCGCTTTGGTTGCTACAGTATCTACTTTTACAGGTGTTGTTTTTACAGTGTTTTTAGGTTTTTCTTGACTCGTGCAGGCTGAAATAAAGACTGTGATAACAAGAGTTTTGGCTAGGATAAATAAGCTTTGATTTTTCATTTTAAAAGATGTTTTAAATTAGTGAGAGTGTCAAAATAATTACAATTACGGCCGTTTCAATAACTAAAATTTTTTCCAAGAATTCGTCAATTACGGTTGCTGTTAGAAATCTTTTAAAGAGGGTGAATAGCCCAAAAAAGTATAGAAAGGGCAATAGTAAAAATTGAATTACGACTGTTGTAAATAGGTTAATGGACATTATGGTTATTTCCTTTCCTGCAAATTTCAGCACTTTGTACGAATCCGAAACACCCTCAATTACCTTAGCATCTACCTTTTTGATATCGTCTGCGGCTTTATCTTCTATTCTTTTAAAAATTGAAATTTTGTCTTTGCCTTTTGCTTGAGCTGCTGCTTTTTGTTTCGTATTTCGCAATTCTTCTTGCTTTTTGTTCTCTGATTCTCTTTGTAGGTAGTTCTCATGGTTTTTTTGGAGTTCTTGAGCTAAGTCATTACCCAAATCAAGTTTTGCTTCTTGAGCCAAATATTTGATTCCACTTACATATGCCGGAAGCCCGGGGTTTATGAGCAACAGTAAAACCAATAATTTTAATGAAGCAGTTCTATATTTAGAAATGAAACTCCCTACAAACGCTATTAAAATGGCAACTTTAAGAAGTATGGATTTACTTAATGTTATAAAAATAAGTTGAGTAGAAATTAATACATCAGACCAACTTAGGTATTTAATGGCATTAGTCAGCGTTTCCAAAGCGCTTGTAGAAGCTCCTGAAATAAGAGGGATATGGCTTGAACTAGAGGAACTTGCAATTGTTTTTAATTCGAATAATAAGCCTAAACTTAAGGTTACAGCAGCTATTTGTTTTTCTAGGTAACTGGAAAGGTCGCTGGCAAAGGGACTTACAATAACGAAAGTAATGAGACAAAGGCATGAGAGATAGAACAATACTTTGATTTTAAGATGTGATAGAAAGTTGTTTTTCATGGCCTGTATGGGTAAAAGGTTTGTTTGTAGAAGAGGAGCACTTTAATGCTTTTCAAAAAGCAATTGGTCGGTTTTTCGATTGGAGTCTATCCTTTACATAATTAAATTTTCAGGGTCAAATAAGTTGTTTTTTATGGCGTAAATAACTAGTCCTGCGGTGTTTTTTGCTCCAGTTTTTTGCAGCAGATTAGTTCTATGGCCTTCGACAGTTCGAGACGTGATAAACATTTTTTCTGCTGTTTCTTTAGCCGTTAATTGTTCGCAAATACTCTTCAAAATTTCTTTTTCTCGAACAGTTAATATCTCATCATTAAATTTTGGAGCAGGTACTCTGCTAGAAACCTGCGATTGCATTACTGCTATTTGCTCAGTTGTAAAGAAGTGACCCCTTCTGTAGACGATATTTATTATTCTTATTAATTCTTTAGGTTCAATTCCTTTAGGTAAAAAGGCATCAATATTATTCCGCAACATATAGCCTATAAGCGATTTTTTGTAGTAGGACGAAATAATAATAACTCGGACTTTTGGGTATTTACTCTTCAACAATTCCGTTAGTTCTGCACCATTCAGGTCATTCATTTTAAAATCCAACAGAAATACATCGGGTATTTTATCCGCCTTTTCTAGTCTCTCTATAAGAGCGTTTCCTGACGTATCGGTCATTAAGACTTCAACATTTTCTTGTATTCTGAAGAAATCTTCTAATAGGCTTAAAATTAATGCTTCATCATCGACAATTCCTAAATTAATTTTATTCATTTTGTAGTAGTAGTGGAATTAGGATTGTGTATTGCACTCCTTTTCCGGGATTTGTTTTTAATTTGTATTTGCCATTTAATAAATCAATTCGCATGGCCATATTACGCTGACCTAATCCATCAAAATGTTCCTTTCTGGTGAATCCTTTACCATCTTCTTTGTATTGTATAGCGAGCAAATCAGGAGTTGTTCTCATGTGCAGCGAGATATTCTTTGCGGCGGCATGTTTAATGGTGTTATTTAAAAACTCTTGAATTATTCTAACAATGTTTAATTTGAAAGAAGTCTCGAAGCTCATTTCTGTTAAACCGGTTTGAAAAAAAGAGGTAGTATGCGATTCTATTTGATCTAATAGTCCCTCAAGTATTTCGTTGAGGTGGCAACTTTCTATTAGAGGAGGAGTAAGGTCATGTGAAATCTGTCTAGCTAGTGATGTGCAATTTTCTAGTAATTGTTTTGACTCTATTTCTTTGTTAGGCTGGTTCAAGAGCATTGAGAGCATGGTCATTTCGTAAATCAAACCATCATGAATTTCGCCTGCTACTCTAGCTCTTTCTTTTTCTTGAACCTCGATGCTGTTGACCAAAAGCTTTTTTTGATGTTGCAGTTTAACCTCTGTTAAAGCATGTGCGTCGCTTACTTTACGTTTAATGTAAATTTGAGTAAAAAACAGTAAGGCGCCGATAATTAGTATTAGCAACAAGAAGCTAACCGCCAACCAAACTACGATTGAATTACTCTCTTGCCAGGTAGCCATAGTATATGGGAAAGTTTAGAGTAAAAAATAGTTAATGCTATCAATCTAATTAGCCAAAATGCAAATACCAATTCAACTTGCATATTCACCATAAAGTTGATGGTTAGCGCCATAAAGAATTGAATTCCGGCATACATAATCACAATGCTGTTTAATGTTCTATGTTGCGAAGAGGCTTGTAAATCATCTACAAGAATTTTGTAGATGAAAAACAAGCCAAATAACAAGCTAAATAAATTAGCAAACAACCCTTCATACATTTGAAATTTTACGGGAATAATCGGCGCTAATTTTGAAACCAAAAAAAATGAAATTACCGCACCACCAAAAATTGTTGCAACCAGCAGCGGTTTAGATTTTTTAGTTGGTAAAAATCGATTGTAAAGTATCGCTAGAAAGATATATTCAGTTAAAACGTAAATCGAAATCAGGAATAAATTACTTTCGAAACCAAACAAATCAATTGCATATCTGGAAAATAAATCAATTCCTAAAGAGATAATCAAAAACAATGCAATTGTCCATTCCACTAAGGAGAATTTACGACTGTAAATGAAGATTCCTAAAATTCCCGCTAAAAGTGTTAACGGAGAAACCCAAGAAAGCAAATTCATAACTCCATTATACATTGGAGCTAGGAATTTAAAGATAATTGTAATAAGCTATAAATACTTGTGACGTGAAACGGAGGCATTGGCAATGCCACATCTTCAACCGTCTGATCAACAGAGTAATTATTGCTCCAAAGTATTAGCTCTGAAGTAGTATTATCTGCTTTTAGTCCAAAAACTACCAACGCTTTACTCGCATCAGGATCCGAAAATATTGAATCTAAATCAGAAATTGGGATATTAAATGCTTGAAACATTCCTGCAGTTTCACCTGCACCTTCTGCTACTTTATTTTCGATGTATCTTTTTCTGTTTAACATCCAACGAAAAGAGCGCTGAAGAGCGTCAAGAACACTAATGTTATTGCCAGGGTTTTCGTTACCAGAGAAGGGAGGAATTACTTGTAAATTATCAAAGCCTTCACAATAAGGAGCGTAAGAAATGTTTTCTACAGTTACCGTTGCAGGGTCGCTATCGCAAACCGAATCAATTAATAAGAATCCAATGCTTGGGCTATTACTAGTATCTACACCAACATAAGCATGAATATAATCAGGAGAATTACCTGTCCAATTTTCGTACATGTCTCTTGTAATTTCAAAGTAGCTCCCTTGGGCTATTAGTCCTAATAGATTTTCAGAATTTGATCGATATTGATTCCATAAATTGATTGAAGCTTCGTAAGCTGCTAGCGTATTTTCCATAGTTTTTAAATTATTTGTAATTGATTTTTAGAAGATTCTTCTTTTTAATGAAAAAAAGAAGGAATTGTAGTATTCTAATTGTAGTATTTTATATTTCACATGTGCACAAAGCTAGCGTCTAATTATTACATCTCAAAATAAGAGCCGTCACAAATAGCCTAAAAATCTAAAAACAGGTATTTATACCTATTTCACAACCAAATATTTTGTTTGATATTTGAAATGTGAATTTTCTAATGAATAGAAAATTAAGTTAATAAATTAAAAAATAAATTATCATGGAAGGAACTTTAGCAGAAGTTAGAAGTTTTGTTGGAAATTTTGCACCAAGGAATTGGGCATTTTGCAGCGGACAATTATTATCAATATCACAAAACCAAGCACTATTCTCACTTTTAGGCACCATCTATGGTGGCGATGGTAGAACAACCTTTGCTTTACCAGATTTAAGAGGAAGAATTCCAATGCAACAAGGAAGTGGCCCTGGGTTAAGTCATGTTAATTTAGGACAAAGAAGCGGTCAAGAGAATACAGTACTTTCTCAAAGTCAGATGCCTGCGCATACACATACAGCAACATTAAATGCTCGCAGAGAAGATGGGGCTAATTTTAATCCTGCTGGAGGCGTTTTAGCCGCAGATACATCAGCTTCTATTTATTCTTCAAACGCTCCAGATACTACAATGTCTTCTGCTTCAATTACAATGTCAAGTTCGGGTTCAAGTCAAGACGTTTCCTTAAGAAACCCATACCTTGGAGTAAATATGATTATTTGTACAGCGGGTCTTTTTCCGTCTAGGAGTTAATCTGTTGTTTAAAAATTATTAATTAAAACTAAAATATTATGAATGGAACAATAGGAGAAATTAGAGGTTTTGCTTCTAATTTTGCACCAAGAACTTGGGCTCTATGTCAAGGACAACTTTTGTCTATAAGCAGCAATACGGCATTATTTTCAGTAATAGGAACAACTTATGGCGGGGATGGCCGCACTACATTTGCTTTGCCAGATTTAAGAGGACGAATTCCGATGCATTCAGGTAGTGGTCCTGGGTTAAGTAATGTTAATTTAGGTGAAAGAGGTGGTCGAGAATCTGTAAATCTCAATACACTGCAACTACCTTATCACAGTCATACCGCAACACTGCATGCACGTAGAGAAGATGGAGCTAACTTTAACCCTGCAGGAGGAGTCTTAGCTTCCGATACAAATGCGTCTATATACTCAGCAAATGCGCCGGATACAACGATGTCCTCTTCTTCAATAACTGTTAGTAATGCAGGAGCAAGTCAACCAGTTTCTCTGAGAAACCCGTACCTTGGTATTAACATGATTATTTGTATGCAAGGAATGTACCCTTCAAGGAGTTAATATATAAAGTAAGCAAATAGTTTAGACCCATTATTATTAAGTATTTAGTAATAATGGGTTTGTTTTTTACTTGCAGTTGGTAAAATGCTAACTGAGTATAGTAATCATTCAGGTTATTTTTTAATTGATCATTAATTCGTACAGAAAAAAGATTTATTTACTGCAGACTTATTTGCTTCTTAATTATTTCTGATTGGATTGAATAATCCAAATATTCAAAAATTAAATGAATCCGATCTGTGTCTCCTGAATTTGCAACAGAATGGGTTATAGAATTATTCACCTCGTAAGCTTGCCCTTTTTTTAGATGATGTTTCTCGCCATTTAAATAAAAGAAGGAATTGATATTCGTTTTAATTGGAATGTGAATTTTATGAGGAATAGATCCGGTTTTATCTCCATCAATATGCGGAGGAATAAAGCTTTTTTGTGGAAGTTTCGCTAGCATTACTCTTGTATAAACCCCGTTTCTATAACCATATGATTTGGTTGCTTGATCTAATAATGGTAGTAAAATAGCTTTCCATTTGGCCCACCTTGAGTAGCTCTTGTAACTAAATGGAACAATTTGTTTATTTGAAAATCGAAAAATTATATGTTGAGTTGAATTTAGGGCACTTTTAGAGTTTTTGTTGTAATTAGCCATGTAGTCTTCTGGAGTATCCCACTCGTTATCCTTCAATAACGCAACTTTATGAGATAAGGCGCTAATATCAAACTTACCTAGATGTAGAATTGACTTTGTTTTATTTGTATTAATTTCCATTCTAAAAGAATCTTTCTAAAATAAGTTAAACAAAGTTAAACCATTTACTACTACTTTTCTGCTTACGTTAACGATTGAAAGAATATGTAATGAATGTTTTTTTGAAGATCACCATTCTCAATGAGAATTCTTCTAAATTTAAAGCCATTATTAACTGCCTAGCCAAATGACTTTACTTGAATCAATTAGAATAGGTCTTACTATAAAATTAGCTAAAGGGATTTGATAATCAAAGCAGTTAGTGTGAAATTTTAGTAAAGTAAGGTGTAACACAGGCATGGCAATTGTAACATTCGATCCATTTTTCTTAGGGAATTTATAATAAAGCAAGATCTTCAATAGTTTATGGCAAACGATAGAAAAGGTCTCTTTAAAATACATACACCAATCATAATTAGATTGGAGAAATCAGTGCTAAATCTAATTGGTTGGTTACTGAAACAAAAAGTTTGTCAATTAATTTAACAATTTGGAAACACGAATAATTCTTTAATTTCATAACTAAGAAGTAACGTGAACTTCCACAGCGGTAAAAGTATTTAAAAGCTCTGTTTTATTTGAAAGGAAGTTAAACGGTTAATTTCGTGCGTCTTTATTTAAAAGTTCCGTTAATTCTGTGTAAACAAAACTGGCAACTTTTGCTGATCCACTTTTATTAAAATGACAGTCATCGAAAAAGACTGAGGTGTCTTTAGGCAGATGTAAAGCAAGTTCGATCAGCTCAACATTATCTTGTTTTGAAATTTCTCTCAACTTGTTATTAAACAACTCCAAACCTATTTCCATGGCATTTGGGGAAAGGAATGCCCCATTCACTTGTGGTGATGAATATGCTGCTATTTTTTCTTCATATTTACTCATGTTTTCATTCCAAAGAGTTGGTTGGGTTATGAATACGGGTTTTATATTTCTATTGTGAGCAATGCTGACGATTTCTTTTAAATTGGTTTCAAAGTCTTTTACAGCTTCTGTAATGTCTACCAATTCATCTGTTTTTTTGGAAGAATCATATTTCTTCACCATCAAATCTACGCCTTGTCTAGCCGTATTGTATCTCTTTGTAAGCTCATCTAAATCATGATTTTTATTGCTGTTTTTTATGTTCTTGTAAGTGTTCCTAGCATCTCTAATATTCAACCATAATTCTGTTTTTTGATACCATTCCTCTGCAAATTCTATTGGGTATTGAAGGAAAGTTCTATTAAACAAGTGTTTGTCCTGGCTTGTTGGAGTATAGTGAGTGTCTGAAATAAAAAAGCGGCGAAAGTCATTAATTCCGACCAGAATCAACACCATCTTGATGTTTTCAAACTGAGGTTCCATGTGTTTTAATTGAAGCAGGTGATTGCCTGAGTGGTGTCCTAAAGCAGCTATATTCCCAACTGTATATTTTTGATGACTATTCTGATTCAACTTATTTTCTAGTAACCATGGCCAACTATCAACATCAGAAAGACCTACACAATGAGTGGTGCTTCCGCCTATGGTTAATATTCCGTAGCGGTCTAACCCAAATGTTGATGGAGATCTATATCCTGATTCGTTAACGGTGATGTGAAAAACACTATCGATGCCGGGAAAGTAGTTATAGTAACGGTTGTATTGAACTGCATCTAAGTTTGGAAGTAACGAGCTGAATTGATCATGTGGACTGATGACTCTTAACGCAATTTCTGCAATGAAAAGGGTTAGCAGTGTACTTAATGCAACTACTAAGATATTCTTATACCAACTTTTTAGAGTAATCTTCACTTATTAAAATATACGTGCAAAATTCAGTTTGTCGAATGTATTAGAATTACTGTAAAATAAAAAAAAATGATGGGTTTTTTAACGAATTGCGCTATAAAATCACGAAGTTAAAAGGGAGATTTTACTACGCTTTTAATCTACTTCAAATATGACTTTTTTGATGTTGAAGTTTGTCTTTATAGCATCAAATCCAATTCATTCATATAATCGACCATTAGGTAAATTTTGGACGTTCAATTTATTATCAAGGTACTTTTGCTACTCTTTATCTTCTAAAATGACATTAAGACTAATACGCCAATTGTTTAATGCGTCATTTGTTACAAAGCCACCATCGTGGTTTATGTTCGATTTAAAAATTACAAACCTTGCTGTTTTGTATTCAATTTTTGTGTCCTCGAGATAAAATTCACCTCCATCTTTTGTATTCCAAACTGGGTTCAGAAAACCAAGAATAGTCCAAGCATTTTCATTCTTTGAATCAATATGAAATTTAGTTTTTGATTGACTGTTTTTGGCGCCAAGGTGTATTCTTTTAATTGTTGAAGGTAGAATTTGTTTATGTTCTTTTTTTAGTATGTCTCTGATTTTGAATATTAATGACCTAAAATGACCACTAAAATATTGATTGAACACCTCGCCTTCGGTTTCTACAATAAAACCTGGAAAAGAAGAGAACTGAGTTAACGTTTTACTAGCTGGAGTTATACTAGATCTTGATAAATACCATGAATTTGTTTCTTGTAATTTATGATATAAATAAAGACATTCAGTCATGCTTAAAACATTGTCTAAAATGTAATGATTCGTTGTTTTTTCCATTTGATTCAGTCAATTTAATGTTGTTTCATATTTTAAAAATACTTCGATAAGATAACTTATAAAAATAAAATTCGCAATGATATGCAAGCGGATTTGTATATGTCCTATTAAACTTTTTTATAATATCAAGTGTGGAAGATAATACTAAAATTTTGGATGAACGTAAGCTGAATTTAATTTACCTTGTGAATATAATACAACTATAGATTTGGCTAATTTTGAAAGGATGATGGAGTCACGGTTAGAAGTTACTAATCAATAAAATATAATTTATCACACTAAACTAAAATTCCTTCTTTCATTATGAAAGGAATACCTAATAAATTCTCTGTAAGTGATAAAAAGAAAGTTTTTTGGACACTTGCTTTTATAACAGGCTTGTGTTTTTTCTTCTGGTTCTCTTCGCGATATCCTGCATTAGATTCTAAGGCAATTATGGAAGGAACCACCAATTTTCAAGGAATTGGATTTGATCAAGTTGTATCCATTTCTGAAGATGCTCCTTTTTATGAGAAAATAGTATTTGGCACTTTAAATTGGTTAGAAACCAATCGAAATGGAATGACCTTCGGAGTGCTGTTTGCAGCCGCTTTAATGCTCTTGTTTTCATTGTTAGAGAATTTAAAATTCAAGCATCCTTTTCTAAATTCGATTATTGGAATGTTGATTGGGTTTCCATTAGGGGTTTGTGTGAATTGTGCGGCCCCTATTGCACAAGGAGTTTATAAAGGAGGAGGCAGAGCAGAAACCGCCTTGTCCATGATGATTAGTTCTCCGACTTTGAATATAGTCGTGCTAACCATGACCTTTTCTATTTTTCCATTTTACATTGCAATATTAAAAGTGTTGTTAAGTCTGGCAGTAATATTAATTGCTGTTCCTATCATTACAAAAGTTTTATTTTCGAATAAAGCATCCACCGTAACCGATGAATTGGATCAAAAAAATACTGAAAGTTCTATCTCTCCTTTTGAAGCAGAGTTTAAAGAGTCATTGCCTACAAAGGGCCTATTTGATGCTTTTGGATGGTTTGTGAAAGCCTACTGGAAGAGATTGTGGTACATCATTAAGAAGACTGTGCCTTTAATGCTATTAGCAGGGTTATTGGGGAATATTTTCATTCATTTCTTACCGTGGGAAACATTAGCAGAGATAGGACAACACAATCCGCTGTGGACGAATTTATTAATCATGTTAGCGATTGCTGCAGTGGGAATTATACTGCCTGTGCCGATGACTTTCGATATTATAGTTGTAACGGTATTGATGGCATCTGGCCTAACACCGCTTTTTTCTATGGTTCTACTCTTTACTTTGGGTTCATTTAGTATTTATTCTTTCTTTATCGTTTGGCAAACTTTTCATTTTAAGTTAGCACTTGGTTTGGCTTTTACGATCATCTTTTTAAGCATTGGAGGAGGTTTAGTAGCTCATAAATATTCTAAAATAAAAGGGAAAAAGGATGCTGAATTGTATCGAACAGCACTCTCAGGTCTAAATCCAAAAGCACCGACGCAAATTTATTTTCCGAGTAAGCAAGAAGTGTTTTCTTATGAAAGTATTTCGAATTCTATACAAGAGAATGCTCGAGTTCTAGAGGTATTTAAAACTTATCCTCAAGAAGGAGTTACTGTTGAATTTCTTCCTTTCAAGGCCTCCACGAATTTAGTAGATAATAATGGAATAGTTTTTAAACGAAGAACTGGTAAAGAGTTAGGATTGTCAATGGATTTAAGTTTTGACATCATCAATGAATTTAGTCAGATTAGTCAATCGAGCTGTATCAGTGCGGGAGACATACAAAATGACGGTTGGCAAGATGTAATTGTCACCTCTATGAATGGAGTCTATCTGTTTATCAATACAGGCAAAGGAAATTATCTCAGACAGTCGTTTGACATCCCAGCTCTAAAGGGTCAGTTAATCTTAACTACAGTTCTAGTTGACTTAAACAATGACGGTTGGTTGGACCTTTTTATCGGAACCTATGAAGAAGGGAATTATATTCTCCTAAATCAATCAGGAGATTTATCCAATGGCACATTAATCCCGCTTAGCAATGATAGGTACACTATTTTTACCTTAGCACCGGCTTTTGCTGATGTAGATCAGAATTCAACATTGGATATTTACACAGGAAACTGGTCTGTGGGAATGATGGGAAATCGAAAAAGAGGCTTTAAATCATCCATTAACTATATCGTAACTGATCCATTGGATAGCACAAGAAAGCTGACTCAACTAAGCGGCCCATCAGGGGAGACCTTGAGTACGCTATTTACTGATTTTAACAACGATGGGATTCAAGATTTAATCGTTGGAAACGATTTTCAAATGCCTGAATTATTTTATGAAGGCCAAGAAGACGGGCAATTTCGATTAATTACAAAAGATGACGGTATAATTCCGCTAAGTACTAGAAACTGCATGAGCATTGACGGAGTTGATTTAGACAATGATTTGGTGAACGAGTATTTTATGGCAGGCTCTTCTTCTAAAGATCTGCCTATGGGGCTTTTCAAAGGAGCGAACGTTGATATTTGTGAGGAGCTAACAGATGAAGCAGAGAGAAAGAAATGTGAGCAGATTATGAAACTGCATGAAGAGATTGTTTTGTTTCGCAAAACAAAGGAAATCAAATATGCACCAAATAATTTTAAAGAAGACTGTATTGCCTTTGATCTACTAGGTGGAACTGTAAGATTTTTGGAAAAATCTGGATTTAAGCATTCTCGTCTTTGCGATTTTATGCCATCGAATGAAGACTGGTCTTTTATTAGAACCATTTGTGAGTTCGATAGACAAGATACCGTCATTTACTCACTAGAAGACCAATTGAAAAGTATTCCTGACGTTAGAAATCGAAATGTATTGCTTCGAAAGAAAACGGAAACAACGTTCGAAGAAGCTTCAGAAACATTGAATTTAGGGATGACAGGTTGGACGTGGAATGCAAAATTTGCCGACTTTGACAACGATGAATTTCCCGATTTGTTTGTGACCAATGGAAGTTTCCATGAATTTAAAAGAGAGCCTAATTTTCTGTTAAAAAATAATAGAGGGAAAGCGTTTATAGATGTTTCAGAGGAAGCAAACATGAACTCCTATCTTCCTTCTTACACCTATGTTTACACTGATTTCGATAACGACGGGGATTTAGACATCATTATGCCTCCAGCACTCGCACCGATTCAATTTTATGAAAATGTTACTACAGGAAACAATAGTATTGTGGTTGAAATCAAAGATGCAAAAGGAAACAAACAAGGGATTGGCAGTAAGGTGACAATTGCTTATGGAGATGCAGGTCAAAAGCAAATGAAAGAGATCAAAGCAAGTGGAGGCTATCGCTCTTTTAATGCTGTTGAAGCTTGGTTTGGTCTAGGAAGTTTTGAAACGATTCATGAAATTTCGATTAAGTGGTCTACTGGAGAAAAGCAAATACTAGAAGGTCCTTTTCCTGTTGGGAATCGATATGTGATTAGTCGAAAAGCGCTATCCACCGATTAAAAAACTGATTTGATTACTCAGAGTTTTCAAAAGCAGAAATTCAGATTTGATTTCATTTAAAAACTTTTTTTATGACTAGAAATACGGCAAGCTTAATGAAAGGTATGATTCATAAAATCTTGAATCTATTTGGACTTTCTGGCTTTGTAAAGCGAATTAAAGGAAATTTAAAAGGATTTAAGAAATATCCAAATGTATGGTACTTCAATATGGAGGGTATTCAACTTAAGTACGATACTTTTGAAGGTTATTCAAAAAAGTGGTTTTATCCTAGATATTCGAATGGTCGTATTCACGAACCGGCTGCTACGAAACTTTTTTTTGAATATATAACTAAAGATAGCCTTGTGATAGATGTAGGGGGGCATTTGGGGTATTTTACTTGCATAGCCGGAAAATTAGCAAGTGAGGGAAGTGTTCATGTATTTGAAGTTGATCCTAAATGTATTAATTTAATTAAAAAAAACCTTAATGTTAACGAGATAACTAATGTTACTCTCAATAATAGTGCTGTATTTTCTAAGAACGGTAAAAGTAAAATTCCAAACTTAACGGAGCCAACTCCGGGTTTAAGTATCAATTCGGATTTAGACGATGGTTATATTGAAGTTGACAGTATAACATTAGATAGTTTTGTAACTAATAGTAGAATAAAACCTGACTTCATAAAAATTGATGTTGAGGGAGCCGAGTTAGAAGTTTTAAAAGGAATGAAAAAGCTCTTGGCGCAGGAAAGGTTAACCATTCTAGTGGAAATACATGTTGATAAGCTATTGAAACGCTTTAATTCCGACTATAGAGAGTGTATTGCTATGTTGATTCAAAACGGCTTTGTCCTTAGAAAAATAGAACATCGGGCAACTCAAGCTCCACTCCAAATAATTGATAAGGATACTAAACTGGAAAGGAATACCATGTTATTGTGTATAAAAACTAATCTAAAAGTTAAGTTATCAGAATAAAATGGGAACATTATTTTCTTTTTTTATTTAGATAAATTAATTTACCGAATAGGAAAGTAAAAAATCTATATTTAGAAATTATGGAAGCAGTTGTTACGGTTACAGATGAGAAGTATATTGCAGGAACACAAGTACTGTTTCATTCATTCTTAAAACACCATCCTAATTTTAAAGGCGATTTTGTTGTTATACACGATCAATTACCTCTGCGGCTACAAGCAGAATTAACGAAGCAATTCCCTGTTCAGTTTGAACAAGTAAGTAAAGATCTTCAGTTAAAATTAATAGGTTTGGCAGTAGCTTGTCCCCAATTCAACAATAAGTTACAGCGTTTTTGGAGTGTAGAATTATTTCGACTGCAGCATTATAAGAATGTGCTATTTTTAGATAGTGATATCATCTGCAGAGAGAATTTGGAGGAGTTAATTCGTTTAGATGAGGGTAACCCCATTGCCGCTTGTGCTGATTTGAGTTTTTATAGAGGACAGTGTCGAGATAAAATGTCATTTGAGTTAAAGAGTTTAGCCCAGAGGGGATTAGCTAATTCTTTTGAGAAGACCTTTAATGCTGGAGTCTTATGGGTTAATTTAAAGGATAATAGAGAAGAAGTATACAAGGATCTATTGAATCTGATTGATCCCAAAGCATTTAAAAGTGTAAGCTCAGGACATACGGATCAGTACCTTCTGAATACCTATTTTGAGCATAAAGTTACATGGATGGATGCAAGCTATAATTACATAGTAAGAGAAGCTGAATTTATCTCAAAGAAAGTAGGAATTTCAAAAGAGCAAGCAAAGTTGTGGCACTACATTAGAAATCCTAAGCCATGGAATTTTAACCGATTGTTAAAGAATAAGTTGAAAGGAAAAGAAAACCCATTACACGTTCTTGAGTGGCAAAGAGAATATCAAGATTTTTTAAGATTGAAAAAAGGAGCTAAGTCTCGTTTTGGAGATCAAATTAGGATGCTAATTTTTAGGGTTTTAAGCTAGTAAACTAGTTTTTCTAAAGTTAAATGGTCAAAAAATTCTTAATTCCTTTCTCAGGATAAAACCACCCACCTAATGCTACTCTCGGGTGTTTACCTTCAACCTTACTTACCATATGTTCTAAAGCTTTGTCAATTCTAAAAAGGTGAGCTGAACCCCAATCTTTATAGGTTATTTCTCGATAAACTTCTTTCGTTTTTTTATTCCGAATCAGAAAATGTCCCCCTTCATAAATATCAGGACTTAAATTAAGGCTAAACCCCACTAAGCGAACTTCTTTACTTGTTTGGTCATCATGCCATGTTAAAAAACCCTCTTTTGATTCATGAAGTTTATAAATACGTCCACCGAAAGATTGAATATTTGGAGTATCGGTAATGTATTTTATCGCCTCAATAAAAGTATCTCCATTGAGCAGAATAGAAAGAGTAGGAGCAAGAAAATTGTTTTTAGAGAATAAAGTCTCTTCTTTTCCAAAATGCCTTCCAGTTGAATTCTGATGTTTCGTTTCTATATAATCTGAATCATTTAATTGCTTTTTTGTAATGATAGAAAAACTTGGAGCCAATAATTTATCAAGCACAACACAGTGCTTCTTGTTGAATTCATCCTTTAATTCGTCAAGAATTTTTTGAGAATGGATGATGGTTTTATTAGGTTGAATTTCTATCATCAATAAGTTTTCAATGGCTGTAAATGTATTGTTTTTATTTTTTTGTGCTTTTAATTAAGCTTTATGAGCTACTATTTTCAGCAAAAAATAATAGCTCCGGTATTGAACAACCAAGTTGCGAAACGTAGGGTGTCTTCCGACATCTCTTTGGAGCAAGTGATTGGCTTTTTTTCAATTAAATGTAGAAGCAATAACCTAGATTCAGCATTCAACGGTTGATTCCATTTTCTTCCTCTAGCGTAAGCTATTTCATCCTTTACAACAATATGGAAGTGGGAATTAACTTGCAGCTCTTTCCCAATTAAAAAAAGAGGAATAAGTTTTTTAAGAAGTGGCCTGTGGTGCATAAATGCATTGCTCGCTTTTTTACAGGTGTATTCTTCAAGGATTTCTTGAATAGATAGCGTTCGAATATGCTCCGGAATCCTTTCACATAAACTGATGGAATCATCCTTTTTTTCTAGGTTCTCTGAATGAATGATTGGAATCGTATCCTCTTTCCATCTGCTCATGGCTTTTGTAAACATAGACAACGGACTTTCTTTCATCAGCCCAACCGCAGCAGCAATAGAGAAATTATGATATTCCCCAACATGATAATATTTGTCAGCAGGAAAGAATAAAATATCTCCTTGGTTTAATTGAATAGTGTTGCCTTCATGAATGTGCTTTTCGTAATCGTAACAATGCTTTTCGGTTGAATTAATAAGTGTTTGAAACTTGCTTTCTTCCCATAATGTCATAGATTTAGACCCTGGCCCTAGGTGGAAGTGTGTGACATCTAGTCCGGGTAAGTCAATGTGTGCGCCAAAAGGAGTAAATCCTGAATTTCCTATAAAAAGAGAAATACGATATGAAACTTCATCAGGTGAGTGATTTTTTAGTCGATGAACCATGCTATTTGCAAAATGGCTAGATAAAGTTTCAGAAAATCGTTCTACACAGTTGATAACAAGAATATAATCTTGACCCTTAAATACGCGTTTTCCCCAATCTTCAATACTTTCTTTTGGTTTGATAACTAAGGTTGCATTGAAATAAGTATGAATATCAACAGTATTTTGATTCACATATAGGCGAAGCTGAGGAGCTAAGCTTCTTATTTGTTGATTGCTTGCATATAGTTGAAGTAAATTACGAATGGCAGCCTCAAGTTCTCCATCGTATTCAAAATCCTTTGTATACTGAATTGGTTTTTGAAAATTTTCAGAATCCTTTTGTAATTCTTTCCAAGAGGTATCAGGGGTATTAAAAAGACTCATTGATTTTGTTTTACCTTTTTTAATTTAAAAGGACATATTCACTTAATTGTTTGATCAAAATCACTACTAGATTTCGGTCATTTCTAATGCCAATGGGTGCATCAGAGTGTCGTAAATTTAAGATAATTAAATGCTATAAGAAGATGTGATTTGGAGTATGTGCTTCGTTCCAAAATTGGCTCAAAGGGAATTTCTTACTTGAATCTTTTATTTTACAAATAATTTTATTTTTCTGAATTGATTCTATCCAATATTTTTTGAAGAAGGAAAAGTCGTTGCCCTCCATAGTTGTTAAATTCTTTTAGGTAAGCCATACGCTCAACCTGTTCTATGAAGAATTCTTTATCAATATATTCGTCAACTTTACTTTCTTTAAGTAATTCTTTTAAAGTATTGATAAATATTTTTTTATCTCGGTACATTCTCCATAAATAAGATGGGCTAGAGGAACCGTTGCTAACTGGAAGCCAACTTACGTCTTTAGGAATAATACCATTGCTTGCTGTTCTAAATAAATACCGACCCCAACCATTTTTGAGCTTTACTGTTGAAGGAAGTGAAACAAAAAATTGAATGAGTTCTATGTCCAATAAGGGGTAACGTATTTCCACTTTATTATGTGCCGCGGAAAGGTTACAATATTCTAATCGGTTGTGAAATATTCTAGGATCACTGAGGCAGTTTGCTATTTTTTCGTTAATTGTTTTTCCTTTGTAGTTGAATAACTTTTGCTTTATTATTTGCTCTTCAGTAAGGTGTTGCTTAAAAAAAGAAGAAACTATCCCGCTTCTATAAGTAATATTTCTAAGGTTTTTAATTGCCTCTTTATTAAAAAATTTAAATTTATAGTAAACATAATTTTCAGAATTAACAGAGGTCAGGCTTGAAATAATGGTGTTTACCAATCTCCTTGCAGCAGAAGTTCCTGAGAGGTTAGTTTTCGCTTTAATTTCCCTCCATAAAGTTTTCCATTTGCCTTTTCTAAAAAGCTCTTCATGAAAAAAGTAACCTCTGTAGGATACTACTTCATTGCCTCCGAAGCCTGAGAGTAAAACTCTGCTTTTTATATGTGCTGTTTTTTCATAAATTAGGTCTGCAAAAATGTTAATAAATTTCATTGGAGGTTCATCATGAATATCGACTGCTCTTTCGAAAGAATCTACAAATGTTTTTTCTTCTCCAGTTACAAAGTGATAGTCTTTAATATCAACATACTTTATCGTTTCTAAAATCTTTTTTCTATCATCGTAAAGAAGCGGATCTTTATGAGGAATAGGGTCTGGCATTACGTCAGAAATACTTGAAAATGAGGCTCCTTTTTTAACTTGTAGTTTTTGAGCTATAGCGGTAACAAAAGAAGAGTCTATTCCTCCGCTTAATTCAGAACTGATCCTCCAATTAGAGCGAAGCCTCTTTTGTACTGCTTGATCTAGTTTTTCTAAAAAAGCGGCAATATAATCACTTTCATTTGGGAAGTTAATTTCACGTTTAGTGTCAAGCTCCCAGTATTTTTTGATTTCGATTTTTTTTTCTGACAATACCAGCTGATGAGCTGCTTCTAATCGATGAATGTGTTGATAGAAGCTGGAGGTTCTATCAAATTTAAGGTTTACTAAAAAACCTGCGATCCATTTCTCATTGATTGATTTGTCAATTCTATCTAAAGCCAGCATACCTTTCATCTCTGTAGCAAAAGCAAAAACTCCATCTTTGAAGTAATAATAAAAAGGCTTAATCCCAATTTGATCTCGGGCACAGAACATCTTTTGCTTGGGTTTATCCCAAATGGCAAAAGCAAAATCACCTTCTAAATGTTGGGTGCATTCTTCTCCCCACAGTTGATAGGCGGTTAAAATAAACCAGCTGTCTGCTTTAAGTTTTGTTGTTTCTTCGGCAAGTTGGAATTTCTTTGTGAGCTCTGCTCGGTTATCTATTCTAGCGTCTGCAGTTATGCAGGTGTTCGTTTTCGTATCCAAATAAGGGAGTACTTCTGAAAGTGATTCAGGAGTGTTGTACAGCATCAAATGACCAAGACCAACCTGTTGATCTGACCACTTTCCTTCTTTATCCGCTTGCCAATGATTGAGCTGTTGAACCATAGATGGCAACGCTGTATCAGAAATGTCAGAAGCGTCTGTATAATAATAACCACAGATACTACTCATAACTTATGGAGTAAGAGAAGTAAATAAAATGATGTTGGAATGGATTCATCTACTAGTCGAAATACTTTTCAGAGTCCAATGGATTAGAAAGTTAAAGTTGTTTAATAAAATTCTAAAATCAAGTAGGTTTAAAGCAAGAAACCTATCATGTGTTTTAAAACAGGACAGGTTTACTAAAATTAAAGATAGGGACTAATAATAAAGGATTATCCTTTATTAACTAACATAAAATCCATCATCCCCTGCAGGTACACCAAAGGTTCCTCCTTCTGTAATGGTTTCCATATTTTCTACAAAAAGTTGCGGGGTTTCCCATACTTTTAATTCATTAGTTGAATTAGCAGATGTATTTTGATTTTTATCGTTTGGCTTTTCCATAAAATTCTTGTTGTCACAAAAATAGTGATTTAAATTAATTATCAAATCGTTTAATTCAATTGAATTAAATTTTCTTTTAACATTTGAGTGCAGAAGCTCAGCACTTCTTGCTCACAGGTAGATTGGTCTACCTTAAAGTTTAAAAGCAACTCTTTACATATCCGATGAATAGAAGAAGGACCTTGTTCTAGAATTTTCCAAACTTCACTGCCTACGGGGTTCATCCCAATATATCTGCCAGTTTCAATGTTCATCATAACCACCTCCCCATCTATTTCACTAGATAGTAATTCAGCTCTTTTAGAAATAGTAGAGGTTAGATTTAGCTCGCTCATATGTAATTGGTTTCAAATGTAAAACTAATGTTTACAAATATCAGAATCAATAAGGATAACTTTTATTTAAGTCAAATATCCAAATAGCTGCATCATTTCTTGATGTTGACTGGTAATACGCCGTATCTGGTCAGAAGAAAGACTTTTTAGCCCTTCACCTGAAACTCCCTTTCTGAAGAATTCAGTAGTGGCGAAGAACCGGTCACTAAAGCCATGTTCTAACTCTTGACTTTTAAGGGTAGAAAAGTCACTTTTTTTACTTGCAAGCTCTATTTCTTCATCAGAGTAAGAAAGCCCTAAAAAATCAACGACCTTTTTAAACTCTTGTATTGGATGGCTTAGTAAATCTTCATATCGAACGACCAAAATAGGAATCTCTTGTTGTTGTGTCCAACTTTTTACATGTTCATTCCAAGAAGAAAGGATTTGAGGGAGTTGCATTTTAAGACTCTGTTGATCCGACTTCGCCAAGCTATTTTCTGTGCTTTCCATTTCAAGAATGATTTGATCAATGCTTACCTTCTTAAATTTTGAAAAAGAGACGACAACATCCAATGGGTTTCTAACCAGATAAATGATCGATTTAGATGCTTTTTTTGAAACAAGAAGTTGGTGATCGCTTAGTGTTTGAAAAGTGTCGTGAATTTTAAGAAAAAACGATTCCTTGTTTGCTATTGCCATAGCCTCATATACTTTAGGGCGTAGCTGTTCAATTTCTAGTGTTGTGAGGTCTGAAGAATTGATTCCTGCATATTCATCAAATAAAGCTCTGCTCGCAGCATGTCGAATGTAGGAGATATGGTTGATGGAATTTTGAAGCGTTGGATTTAGTAAGTTAATTAAGAAGATACGCATCCACGTATTTCCAGATTTTGGGTAGGAAGCTAGCCAGTGAATCCCTTTCATTAGATTTTAATGATTAGTTGATTTGGAGTCGTTTAGTACAGCTTGTGTTAATTCCTCTAACAAGAAGGAATTCGTAGGTCGATAAATTTTAGCTATTGCTGTTTTTGCGCAAATCTGATTGAGGAGTTTGAAATAACTTTCTTGGCTACCGAGTCCCTTTAATAGTTTTATTCGGAATGTTTCTGTTACGATTATATCTGTTTTTTTTCTGCCCGATAATTGTTCTATTTGAATTTCATTTTCAAAATGATGGTTCAGATGGTAGATTTTATGAATAGGAACCGCCCCAACTTGAAGCTGATCATTTAGAATCATGTTGTATTTCTCTATTTCGTCTCTCATCTTAACCACATAACCGCTAAATTCTTCAAGCGCATTCATAGAGTCTTTCCAAAGTCTAAAATGACTGTAGCTCGGATGTACCATTGGTATTCCATCTTCACCCATGTAAATTGCAGCTAAATTATCAGTTACGAATGCATGTCCTTTTTGATACAAAGAAGCGCACAAGGTAGATTTTCCCAAACCAGACTTCCCACAAAAAAGGACCGCTTTACCATTAATGACCACTCCGCTAGAATGCAAAGGCAAAAATCCTTGCATATGACAAAGTGCACCAAACATAGATGAGAGAATGAATATGCGCACTTCACTCATCGCTACACCTTTTAAAGGAGCTACTGTTATCACGAATTGATCGCCCTTCTTTTGTAAGAAATAGCTAGCAACATTTTTAATGTTTAGCAAATATTGATTTTCTCCAGCTTGAGAGCTTGGCCCTTCATAAATAGGGTCATCAATTTCTGAAGGAACTTTACCGATACAAACGGTAACATTAGAGTGTTTGGGTCCGGACTTTAATTCAGGAAATTCTATTTCCGAATGGATAGGAATTCCGTTGGCTATATAAGAGTAGTATTTACTTCTGTCAAGCGAAGTAGAAGTGGTTTGTTCAGAAGTCATTATAGATAAATAGCACTTTTATAGTGAGACAACAAATTTAACCAGCTTAATTGAACAATGGAAATTGACTTAGAAAAGCTTGTTGGATTTTTTTGTAGTCAAAGGATTAACTCCCAAAATAGGATACAATTTTAAAATTCTCTTTTCCTTTATTTCCGGTTAAGATGTGCTGTCCTGACCTCAGCCAAGCATGGGCTTTTAACTGAGTTGATTTTTCTTTGGCAAGTCCAAAGTAAATGGTAGATGAGATTTTCCTTCTATTTAACATCATCTTACAGGCGAGCGCCTGCTCAAAACATAAGCTCCTAAATGGGGTGTATGCACTAACTTTTCGAATCATTTTGCCTATTTCTAAGCTTTTTGATTGTTGAATTAGCACAAGCTCCTGAGGACTTTCGGCTTTATGTTGACCTAACCGTTTAGCAAGTTTTTGAAAAGGGAAGATGATAATAAGGAGTCTAGCAATAGAGATAGAGACGAATGTTTCAAGGATTAAAAGTTGTTCGCTAATAGGGGATTTGAGATACCTGAAGAAGCGAGAAATTGAAAATTGTTTTTTAGGAGAAGAGTCTTCAGCTAACGTTTGTGATTTGTTCTCATAAGGAAAGGGGAGTTCTGGAATTTCTTTCCCAAGAAAAGTACAAAGTTTTTCCCATTTATTTTTTTCATCAATATCAAAAATGAGCAAGTCATTTGGTCTGTCTTTGAAATAAGTCTTTACTTCTTGGTTGTGCTGGTTATATTTTTTTAGGTAGAGATCTTCATTTCCAATTGGCGATCCTAAATCCTTTCCATACATGAGTTCTCGGATAGGAGAAGTTGATTCTCCAAAATAGTTGAGAACGCTTTTTAGCCAACTACTTTCATCTCTAATGGTTAGAATGAATTTGCAATTGGGGTATTTATCGTCTATTGATTGATAGAGTAAGGGCCAAGGATTATCGCAAAAAGCATCAAATTCTTCTGTAACTTTTAGGATGTCATTGATCTGTTCTTTTTTTAACGATTCTATGAGGTTAATATTAGAGAGTCTTTCTTGGAGCATTCCCAGTCTTCTACAAACCTTGTAATTCAATAATTTAAGCGCGATGGCGACACTTGATGTTCCTGTTTTATGAGATCCAATACAGAATACTTTTTGAGTCATTACGAGTTGAGCATTAACAAAAACAAAGAAACGTAAAAGAAATTTCAAATAATGAATAAGCGTCGAAACATGCACAGAACTCAAGAATGATTTATCTATAGTCTAAAATTATTAAAGAACAAATTTTAAATATGATCAGAACAGATATGGTTGCTGATACAAAATGCGAGATTCAACTGAACAGAGAGAAACCGACTTCGTAGAATTATCAGGCCGAAAAGGATAAAACTTCTTAGTAAATAATGTGTTTTTAACCATTAATTTTGATTCTTTCTAATTCAACAACCAAATTTTCGAATGGCTATGATTAAATTTATTGACCTGCAAAAGCTTCATCAAGATAGAATACTCGATATCAAAGAGGCGGTAAATCGTGTAATCGATTCAGGTCATTACATTCTTGGAAAAGAAGTTAAGACTTTTGAAAATAAGTTAGCAGAATACATTGGAACCCCTAATGCTATAGGAGTTTCATGCGGATTAGATGCGTTGAAAATTATTTTTAAGGCTTATCTCATCTTAGAAAAATTAAAGCCAGGAGATGAAGTAATTTTGCCGGCAAATACTTTCATTGCTTCTTTATTTGCCATTACAGAAAGTGGGTTAACACCAGTTTTAGTCGATGTAGATCCGGTTACTTTTAATTTAAATGCTTCCGAAGTAGAAAAAAAAATAAACTCTAAAACCAAAGCGATTTTATTGGTTCATTTATATGGAAGATCAGCATTTAACGAAGAATTGACTCAACTTATAAAAAAATATGAGCTGCTTTGTATTGAAGATGCAGCTCAAGCTATAGGTGTAAAATACTTGGGGAAAAGAATTGGGAGTACCGGAGATGCTGCGGCGTTTAGTTTTTTTCCATCTAAAAATATGGGTGCATTAGGAGATGGCGGAGCAGTAGTTACTTCAAATCAGGAGTTAGCTGCAAAAGTTTTTGCCTTGAGAAATTATGGTTCTTCTGAGAAATATGTTCATCAGCATGTAGGAATGAATGCAAAACTAGATGAGATTCAGGCTGCAGTATTAAGCATCAAATTAGAAGATTTGGAAGAGCACAATATTAAAAGAAGGAGGATTGCTAAGAAATATAACGAAGGCATAAAAAATAAGTGGATACAAATTCCAAACCACCCAAAGAATGAAGAAGAGCATGTTTGGCATTTATATGTGCTAAGAACGAACTACCGGGAACAGCTTAAGGCATATTTAGATCAACAGGGAGTGCAGACGATCGTCCATTACCCAACTGCTATGCATCATCAGCCCGCATATCCCGAATTATCGGGACTGTCGCTCCCAATCGCAGAACAATTACATGATGAAGTAATCAGTATACCTTTGCATATCGGTTTGGTAGAGGGTGAGCTTGATTTCATTATAAAAACGTTGAATCGTTTTGAAATTAAAAATTAGATCTTAAAAAATGATCAAGAAGAGCTAGTGTTGCAACGTAACTTAGACACTAATAAGGTTGAGCTCGGGTTGGATTTTAATAAGCTCCCCATTTTTTTGTAGAGAGATATGAGCGGCCTCTAATACTTTAATTACGCCCAGTGCAAATTTCCCATTTGTTGGAGAAGGAGTGCCATTGTTTATGTTGCTGAAGAAGTCAGAAACTAAGATTGAAAGAGCCTCGCTTTCATCATAGATAGGATAGGAAGTGATTTCATTTTGTGAGAGTTCAAGTTTATTTTCATGTAGTGTATCATCATAATGAATTACTTTTTCCTCAGTTCTTATTGTAATCATTCTTTCTTTGCTTTCAGAGTACCAAGTGCATTCAAATTGAGCTTCAATTTGATTTGGATACAACAAAGTCAACACTGCCTTTTCTTTTGAAAGATCTCCATTGATCAACTTTATTTCTGCTTTTACTGAGATAGGTGTCATATCTAGCAGATAGTTGGCAATGGCAAGATCGTGAGAAGTAAGGTCCCAGAAAACGCTAACATCATCTCTAATAATTCCTTTTCCTAGCCTTGAGGATTGTATGGATTGAACAGCATCTAATGGATTTGGGGATAATATCTCTTTGACCTTTCTTACAGCGCCCGAATATAAAAAAGTGTAATCTACAGTAAGATTTCTTTCACATTTATCAGCTAGATAGACCAGTTCTTTAGCCTCTTCGTACGAAGCAGTCATTGGTTTCTCAACTAAGACATGTTTTCCATGCTGTAATGCTTTTTTTGCCAAATCAAAATGGGATTTAACAGGTGTTGAAATAATGACTACTTCTATAGATTCGTCATTTAAAATATCGTCGGAATTATAAGTAGTGTTAATGGTTGGGTATAGGGCATTGATTTCTTTCAGTTGCGATTGATCATTGTCCGCCACTTTTATCAAAGAAAATTCTTGAGAATTATAAAAATTTCGGATCAAATTCTTGCCCCAATAACCACACCCTATTAAACCAGCTCTCATACAATGGATAAATATTTTTTGTGAGGCTAAAATTACTTGTTTTTTAACAAGGGGAATTTCTATAAATATTCATTTAACGTAAAATTAGCTTAGCGTTTATGATTTCTTCTGAAACGGAAACAAACCCAAATTAATTTTGGAACATCCCAAATGGCCTTTTTGATAATTTTAAATGACGCACCTGAATTTTTGCCACCTGATTTATCTTGATAGGTAGATTCAATTTGAATGGGTGTAACTCCTAAGAAAATTAACTTGCTGCAAATTTCAGTTTCAACTAAAGAACTCCTCGTTTTTAAATTAAGCTCCTTTAAAAATACATTCTTATACGCCTTCGTAAAGTTTACATCCTTCAACTTTATTCCAATAAAATATTGATTAATTAATCGATTGATATTGGATAAAAGTTTTCTTTGAGTATTGTAAATGTGATTGTTGACTCGATAAAAAGTAAGAAAGGAATCTTCTGTGAAGTTTTTATAAGGAATTAGCTCTTTTACATCAAATTGACCATCTCCTGAAACCATGATCACATTTTCTTCAACTGCATTAGAATACCCTGAATGGAGTGCTTCGCCAATTCCCTTATTATGTTTGTGTTTAAGGTAGGTAATGTTGGTGTAGTGTTTTTGCAACTCCTCTATAATTTGATGAGAAGTGTCAGAGCTTCCATCATTTACAATAACAATTTGCCCCTTATTTTTTGAGATAACTTGAAGTGTTTGTATTGATTCCACCACCACCCTTTTAATGCTATCCTCTTCATTGTAACAGAGTATAATGATAGACCAACTTTGAGTGGCATTATTTGTCATAATTGGGAATGATCAATGTTATGAGTGGTAAATTTGATTCTTTAGAAAAATCAAAATTATGGATAAGAGTTTTACCTTTTCACGATTTCTTAATTAATATTGGTTGCGTATATGAAACCAAAATTTCAGAGACAACTTAGAATATTAAGCTTTTTCCCATTTCTCGTTCTCGGGTTTGGGTGGATGTATAGTTATGCAATTCATTCAAACTTGTTTTGGATTGGAGTATCTATTCTTCTCGCAGGATTATTTCTTGTATTTCGCATTGGGAAAAAAGGAACAAATCTTTCAATTTTAATAAGTTTTATTGTTTTTGGTTACCTCTCTGGAGAAGGAATTACCTATTTGATTAGTCCAGCAAAGGGTGTTTCAGGTTTTAATCAAGAATGCACTGAGTTTGATCCCATACGAGGATATCGTTGGCTTGGGAACGACATTCGAAATTTCAAAACGCATCAAAATGAAGTCGTTTATGACAATCATTTTTATCCCAATAATCAAGGATGGATCATGAAGCAGGAGTATTCCCATAAAAAGAAAGACTCGGCAAAAACGAGATGGATGTTGTTAGGAGATTCCTTTGTCGCCGGAATAATGCTGGAAACCAATTTACCCAATAGAGCGCAGCAAATCTTGAATGACTCACTAGGTAATGGAGAAGTTGAGCTTTATTCTTTTGGAGTTGACGGAGGAGGAATTATGAATTGGCACAATGTTTTCTTTAAAGAAATTATTCCCAATTATGAATTTGATGGTTTGATTATAGCCCCATATGCCGATAACTTATACCGTGACTTTATGGTGATGCTGATAAAAGAAAATGGATTTATGGGAAGAATTGATGCTGTTGATTGGTCGGAAGGGGACAGTATTCTTAGAGAAGATTTTAAAGCCCTTAAACCCTATGATAACATCTATACAGACGTTGAAATTGATCAGTTATTGTTGAATCATTCTAAGGAATTTGATTGGCCGCTCAAGAAGAATTTGTTGAGACTAATGAAAAAAATAAAAAGTCCACGTAAGTTAAATCTAGTAAATGAAGTTAGCACCATTAAAGACTTAAATAGAAAGATGGGAACCCAAAAATCAAAGCAGTTGGATGAAATCATTACTTGGTGTAAACTTCAAAACAAAGAGTTAGTGTTGGCGTCCATTCCCTCCTTAGTAGAACTTAAAAATGATTTACAAGGAAAACAAAATCAGCACCGAAAGGAAATGGGAATAATTGCTGCCGAATATCAGATAGACTATTTGGATGGTTATACAGCATATAAAGATTTGAATGAAGAGGAAGTCAATGCTCATTGGCTTAGATTCGATGCTCATTGGAATCAAAAAGGTTCGGATCGATATGCTGAGTATTTTGCAAAATACCTCATGAATCATCGGAAAAATGAATCCGTTAATGAGTTCAAATAGCTAGTATTTTCTCCTAGTTTTGGAGTTAATCTAAAAGCAATAGAAAATTAGAATGGATAGCAACGTTATTGTTAATGGGGTAGAGACAAATTTAAAGATGACCTATTGCTCAAGGTGTGTTCAAGACTCCACGGTACCGGGAATTTATTTTGATCAAAAAGGGATCTGTAATTTCTGTCATTTGCACGATAAAATGACTCGACTTTTTCCAAATGATGAAAAGGGAGAAGCCTATTTAAAGCATTTTTTTGATGGTCTTAAAAAGAAAAACAAACATAAAAAATACGACTGTGTTGTCGGTATTAGTGGAGGTAGAGACAGTACCTATCTTATTTACAAAATTGTAAAAGACTGGAAACTAAGGCCGCTTGCTGTTCATTTTAACGATGGATTCGATAACCCTGTTGCAGGAGAGAATATGTTAAGAGCAGTTAAGAAATTAGGCGTAGAGCTACGAACTGTTTCATCTGATTGGAGAGAAGCAAAAGATCTAAAATTATCCTTCTTAAAGGCATCAACGCCCGACTTAAATTTAGGAACTGATATTGGTATCGCATCTTCCTTGTATGGTATAGCCCATAAAGAAGGAATTAAATGTATACTGATTGGTCAATCTTTTCGAACGGAAGGAGTAAAACCACTTTCATGGTCTTACTTCGATGGAGATTATTTAAGAAATGTGCAGAAGCAATTCGGAACGATTAAGTTGAGACCTTGGAAAGCTGATGCTCCTAATTTTAATCTAGGAATAAAGGAGATGTTCTATTATTCTGTTATTAAGGGAATTAAATCAATAACTCCTTTTTACTATCACAACTATGTAAGAGAAGAAGCAGAAGAGATCATTAAAAGAGAATTGGGCTGGGTTTATCCTGGGGCACATTATTTTGATGACTTATACCATAGTTTGATAAAGTACGTTCATCGAGTTAAGTTCAATATTGATTTGAACATGAATAGCGACGCTGCATTAGTTCGGGATGGACAATTAGACAGACAAGTAGCATTAGATAGAGCTCATGGTGTTTATAAAATAGAAAGCGATAAAATTCTTGATTTATGCATTCAACGATTAGGAGTTCAGCGAAGCGATTTTGAAGAATATCTAAAACTAAAATCCAAGACTTTTAGAGATTATAAAACCAGTTACAACTACATTCGCATGGCAAAGCTGCCCATCTATATCATGTCTCGACTTAATATGGTTCCTAAGGTGGTTTATGATAAGTATTTTAACTGCGGAAAATAATGTACATATTAGGAATAAATGGAGGAGTAAGAGCAGGGTACCAAGATGTATCTGCCGTTTTACTTAAAAATGGTGAAGTTATTTATGCCATTGCAGAAGAACGCTTAAATAGAAGAAAACATTCAGCAGGTCAACTGCCGTTTTTAGCAATAAAAGAAGCACTGAAATATGCAAATATTTCCATGCAAGACATTTCGTATGTTGCCACTCATGGAAGTACCTGGGGCGAAGAATATGAAAAGGTAGTAGAAGAATATTTACGATATTCCTTTGGGCATAGTCCTAAGATTATAAGAATCCATCACCACATGGCCCATGCTGCATCAGCCTATTACGGTTCTAGTTTTGATCAGGCAATGATTTTAACAATGGATGCATCTGGAGATGGGATTTCAATGCAGAAAGCAATTGGTAAAAACGGAAAAATTGAAACAGTTGAACAAATTCCTAGAACCAATAGTTTGGGGATTTTCTATTCAATGATGTCTCAGTTTTGTGGTTTTACTAGAGATACAGACGAGTATAAGCTAATGGGACTTGCACCCTACGGAGATGCAAATGAAATTGATCTAGGAGAAGTCTTAAATGTTACTGATGACACTTTTGAATTAAACAATACTTTTTTAAAAGAAATAAAGGCAGGAGCTCCGCAAGGTTCAAGACAACAAGCAGCATTCAGCAAAAAGTTGATTCAACTCTTGGGAGAACCAAGAGTAAGGGTGAATGAATTAACACAACATTATAAGAATGTTGCAGCGGCTGCGCAAAATAGCTTAAACAAAGCAATAATAACAACAGTTACAAAATTTCATCAAGAAACTGGATTAAGAAAAATTTGTTTGGCTGGAGGAGTCGCATTGAATTGTGAAACCAACAGGCACCTGATGAATTTAGACTTTATTGATGATTTATTTGTTCAACCAGCAAGTGGAGACGATGGAATAAGCTTAGGGGCTGCTTGGCTTGTATCAAATGATATGGGAGTTGCACCAAAGCCTTCAAGTAACTATTATCTGGGAAATAATTACAACAACGATCAAATCAAGCAACAACTAGACCTAATGGGCTTAAGTTATAAAGCTGTAGATGATGTTGGAGAATGTGCTGCAAGTTTGGTAGCCCAAGATAAAGTTGTCGCATGGTTTCAAGGTAGAGATGAATTTGGACCTAGAGCATTAGGATCAAGGTCAATATTAGCAAATCCGAGAAAGGCTGAAATGAAACAAATATTAAATCATAAGATAAAGTTTAGAGAAGGATTTAGACCGTTTTGTCCGAGTGTAATTGAAGAAGATGCCTTGAAATACTTTACGGGAAAGAAGACAGTATCGCCTTATATGACCATTAATTATGAAGTAAAAAAGGGCCAATCTATGCCTAGTATTAGTCATGTAAATAAAACCGCTAGAATTCAGACTGTAAATCAGAATGATAATGCGTTGTTTTATTCGTATTTACAAGAATTGAAAAAGAAAATTGGAGTTGGAGTAAGTATCAATACAAGTTTCAATAGAAATCAAGAACCAGTGATTCACTCTCCAATTGATGCTATTTCTGCTTTTTATGGTTCAGGAATAGATGCTATTTTGATTGGAGACTTTCTTTTGCAGAAATGAAATTGAGTTGAGGAATATCAATATTTTTACGCTGTTAAAGATGACTAAATGAAAACTATCTCTTTTAAGCATTCTCTTTCTTTTGTTATTCTCATCGGAGTACTGGTAAGCTTTTTCAAGTACCGTTATTTTGGGGCAATGCAAATCGATATGCTCCCAATTATATTCAGAGATTTAGATCCTGATTTTTTGAAGAATGATTTTTATACAAATGTAAGTGAGGGCTTTAATGAGGATTTTATCTTTGCAAAAATTGTAGGTTGGTGCTCCCTTTTATTTTCACTTCCCCTTGTTTTCTTTGGATTTACATTATTATCCAACATTGGTATTTCTTTGGTTGGTTTTTTGGCAGCGAGAGACCTTTCAAAAAAAGATAACCTGACTGGTATAATTGCCTCCATCTTACTGATTACTAGTTCTACCTTTCAATGGGGAAATCGAGATCTTATCTATCGTACTGAATTGACTCCAGAGCACTTGATCATGCCATTTATCTTATTAGTGATTTGGATGGGAATCAAACAACGCCCACTTTTAGTTGGACTGTTTGCCGGTTTGGCCACCTTCAGTCATCCTTTGACAGGACCTGGAATAGGAGGTTTAGTACTTCTGCAGATTATTATTACTCAAGCATGGTATAAGCAGTTAGATGTGAAATTATTACTTAAGGTATTTGCCGCAGGGATAATGGTTTTAGCGCCTCTTATTTTATATTTAATTCCATATTATCACTCATTTGATTATAAAATTTCAGACGAACTCTTTATTGAAATAATGACAGTTCGCTTTCCTCACCATTACCTGGTCTCTAATTTTTTATCACCCTTGAAAACATTTACAGGAATTACTTTTCTTGTGGTTACATTTTTATCTTGGCGGAAGTGGAAACAAGAAATCCTACCACCGAAAGAATACCATTTTTCAATTTTCCCAATTAGTTTAATGCTCGTAGTTTTATTCTTAATGGGTTGGTTGTTTTCCGAAGTTTGGCCAACACGTTTCATGTATACACTTCATCCATTTCGCTTTTTGCTATTATTAAAAGTATATGGATTAATCGCATTTGCTTTATATGCAGGTATCATTCTTAAATCATCAGCTTCAATCAATACAAAAATTAGCACAGTAATCGCCCTTTTTTATCCTCCGTTGCTTTTAATACATCAATTTGTAGTTCAAAAATTAAAGAATATACCACTCGTATTGTTTTTGGGATATCTGGTCGTATTCTATATTATAGATTACTACACAAGAAGTGCTTATGAGCCTTTTGTCTTATTTGCCTGCCTTTTAATACTGTTCCTATTTAGTTGGAGGTTTTTTCAAATTGCAGGAGTATTATTATTGATTGGGATAGGATTTAACATGACTGTTGCAACCCAACTACACTTACCACTTAGGATAGAAAAAGCACTAGGAAAAAGATTTAGACCGGAAATTTATTCAGATTCCAGAGTTAGCTCAGAAGTTAAATTGGCCAGATATATTAAACAGAATACTTCGGAGAATAGTCTTTTACTAGTTCTTCTGAGACTAGGAAGATTAAGAATTTTAGCCAATCGCGCTTTAGTTGTTGATGGCTATTCTATACCAATGAATGACAAAGGTTTAGGTGAATGGTGGTATAGAATGAATGCAGTTTATAATAAGGGAAACAAAGAGTCATTTAAGCACATGAAAGACACTTATCTGAATTACATGAAATTATCAGATTCCGACTTAACGGACTTGCAAGAAGAGTTTAAATTTAATTATGCGGTGATCAGGACTTCCGTTGAAACGAAGCACCCTATTGTTTATGAGAATGAGTACTATAAACTAGTCGAATTCTCAAAACTAAAATTGTAAAAATGAGAAGTGCAATTAAAATTGGTATGGCTCAATTATTAGTGGAAGGAGGAGAAGCTGAGCGAAATTTTGAGAGAGCCTTTAAGTTAATAGATGAAGCAAAAGAGCAAGGGTGTGATCTGGTAATTTTACCAGAAACCATTGATTTTGCATGGACTCATCCAAGATCAATTGAAGAATCTCTCCCTATACCGGGAGACTTTAGTGATCTTTTTTGTCGAAAAGCAAGAGAGTTGGAAATTTATATCTGTTTGGGATTAACCGAAAGAGTGACCAGAAACAAACGATTTAATACGGCTTTACTCATAAATGATAAAGGAGAAATTATTTCAAAGTATCACAAGATAAACCTTCTGGAAGTGGAGCATCCTTTCTATGAGGTGGGAAATACCTTAAATGTTGTAGATACTCCTTTTGGTAAAATTGGTTTAAACATTTGTGCAGATAATTATCCTGAAGCATTAACAATTGGGCACACATTGGCCAGAATGGGCGCACAAATTATCCTTTCTCCCGCTTCGTGGACGGTGGATTATTCCTTGACGGAGGCAGAAGATCCCTATCAAAATAAATGGATCGCACCATTATCTCATTTGGCTTCTCTTTATGATCTTGTAATTGTTAGCACAACAAGTGTTGGATACATTGTTGGAGGCCCTTATGAAGGAAAGAAAATGGTTGGGTGTTCGTTAGCGGTTAACAAACAAGGGACAATTGCTAGAGGAGTTTTTAATGAATTTGCAGGAGAGTTAGTACTTGCAGAATTTGAAGTCCCAGAGGCTAAATGTAAGGGAACACAATTTGGTGAGATGCTTAAAGAGAAGGGCTATGGCTCTGACTTTTTATTAAAATGAAATCAGAAAGAATTTGGATTTGTGAATAAGTTTAAAACTAGGATTATCAATTTTTCGATTATGTTTTTCAGCATACTTCTCTTGTTGGGAATACTTGAGGGGCTATCAAAATTATATATTGAACATTTTGCAAAAGAGCAAAGTTTTAAGAAGTATGCATCGGTAGAGCAATTAAGGCAGAGAGAGAACCTTTCTATTTCTAGTATGCATCGTTATATGGGATATATTCCAACACCAAATTTTCAAAGAGGAAAGAATAAACACAACAGTTTAGGTTTGAGAGGGGAAGAAGTGATTTTGCCCAAACCAGAGGGGGGATTTAGAATTATATGCATAGGCGGGTCAACTACTTATACTGTTGATGTTGACGATTACAGGCTTTCGTATCCATATCTTCTTCAAGAGAATCTTAACAAGAAAGGTTTCGAAAATGTGAGTGTGATCAATGCAGGGATGCTTTCATATACTACTTACGAATCGTTAATTAATCTTCAGTTGAGACTGTTAGATTTAAAACCTGATTTATTAATAATATACCATGCGGTAAACGACGTTCATGCGCGATTAGTTTGGCCACCTGAAGCATACAAGTCAGATAATTCAGGATACCGCCAAAGCATTTACGAGCAAAACCTAATGCACGGTTCATCGATTTGGACTTATTTTAATTTAGGACGAATAATAAAGGAGAAATGGGGGAGGTCATGACCAACTATTAGCAAGAAAAAGAAGAGAAGGTTCTGCACCTACTGCAAGGTTTTATGAATTGAGGTATCAGAGATTTATGAAAACATATCCTGAAGGAATTTTTAAGGAGGCAAGCGTTAGTCAAATGTTAAAGGTGAATAAACCAACTCATTTTAAGCAGAATATTAACTATATGATTTCACTTGCAGAATCCGAAGGAGTAGGAGTAATGCTTTCAACATTTGCATTTTGTCCCGATTCTGTTAAACAGTCAACCTATGCTTTTCCTGCACTAAATAAAGCAATACATGAACACAATGATGTTCTAAAAGAGATTGCTGTTGAACGAAATGTTCCTTTGTTTGATTTTGAAAAAATGTTTCCTCAAAACAGAGAATACTATGGAGATGATATTCATGTGGTTGAAAAAGGAAGTAGATTAAAATCAAAGTTGTTTAGTGAGTTTATTATCGCAAATAAGCTATTAACTAGTCAAGTAGACTCTTTGAATTAATGCTACTGCAAACAAAACCCGATTCAAAATGATGAATCACAACGAACAGGCCGTATTAGAATTTTAATAGAAGTAGACAATTCTGAACTTAAAAAGAAGGCTGTGGAATTGTCTGATAAAATATAGGCAGATTAATTAACAAGGCGGCTCAGTAAAATTAGTCACATATTTTGTAGCTACTCCAAATTGTTGTGTCTTCACCACCTTAAACTGCAACCAATTTTATTTAAAAATGCGTTAAAACTTACGTTAATAGTCACATTGATTGTTCAAGAAGGTATTGATTTAAGTGCTAAAGAAGAGACCAAAAAGTATGGAATTATTCTGTAACGTCTAAAATTTCATCATACTCTTCTCTTTTTAACGACTCAATCAAGTCATTATTTGAGAGTTTTTCCTGAAGGATTCTCAATCTTCTGCAGGCCTTGTAATTCAGTACGATAAGAGCGATAGCTAGGCTTGATGTTCCTGTTTTAGGAAATTCGATGCAAAATACTTTTTTATTCATGTTTTTAAAATTCACGAAAAAGATTGATTATTCATTTAATTGTAGTGATACTTATAACTGTACAATCTCATCCGCTAGCTCTACCAATTTAGACCGATGTGCCACTATAATAATGGTCATTTTACTATTTAGTTCTTTCAAAGTATTCTTAATAATCTCTTCAGTAGCATCATCAATTGCGTTGGTCGCCTCATCTAAAATCAAGACATGAGGTAGAGTAATTAATGCCCTAGCTAACGCAATTCGTTGTCGCTCTCCTCCAGATAATTTTGTTCCACTGTCGCCAACTATGGTGTTTAATCCATTCGGTAAGTGTTGAATAAAATCAAAAGCGCCAGCCTGTTTTAAAGCGAAGATAATATCATTTGCTGAGGCGTCTGGCTTAGCCCAAAGTAAATTATCACGAATACTTTCGTGAAATAAAAAGGCATCTTGTGGAACTAACGCGATTTTCTTTCTCCAATCTTTTGGATTGATATTTTGAAGTGGTGTATCATCAATTTTAATTACACCACTTGTTGGCTCTTGTAATCCAATAATCAAATCGACTAAAGTGCTTTTTCCTTTACCTGAAGGACCTAGGATAACTGTCGTTTTGTTGGCTTTTATGGAACAATTGATCTGTTCTAATACTTTTTTATCTCCGAAAGAAAATGAAACGGACTCTATGCTGATGGCGTTTTTAAATGAATTAAATTTGGTTTTTGATCCTGATTCCTCTTCTTGTTCCAATTGTTCTATTACTTCTAGTGTGGTCTTAAAAGAGGGCAAAGTGTTTAGAATCTGCTGAAAATTATTTACTACTTTACTCACTTTAGGCAGTAATCGGGCAAAAATAAAAATCAATAACAATACTTCTGTAATTGGCACATCTACAAATACAATCGCTACATAGATATAAACGACTATTATCAACGCAGCCAATAATTCGAAAAACAGTTTTGTCTTGTTAGTGCTTTTTACAAAGCGCATATTCTGTTCTTCTGTAGCATAACTTTTTCCTACAAAATCGGCTAAATGTTCCGTTTCATTTTGGTAGGTTTTTACCAATTTTAGCGCATTTAGGTGCTCTAAAATAACAGAATGTATGGCTTTATTATTCTTGACTGTATCGCCACCGATTGCATATGTTTTTTTGTTGATGGGTCTATTTAACAGCAATAACAATCCAATAGGGATAACAGAAAAAAGAGTCAGTTGAAACGAAAGTAGAAACGATAAACCCAAATACACTCCTATTAAAATGATGGATCCAACGACTTGAATACTTTGATTACTAATTGCAGCAAGGCGTCTAATCTCAACGGTTAAGATTTCCTGTAAATCGCTTCTTTTTATCTGTTGTAAAGCGCTCCATTTTGAATAGGTAACCTGCTCGAAGAATATGTTTCTCCATTTTAAAGCCACATTTTGGTTGATTTTAGTGGTGTTTACACTTTGAAAATATCCCAAGATGGCATAAAAGCTCATGATGATCAAATAGATAATTAAGACACTATTTACTGTAATTAAAAGTCCGGTAGTTTCAAATGCTTGGTGAATGAATTGCACTAAACCACTATTAGAGGAATCTAATTGAGAAATTCCCGCAATGCTAAGAAGTGGAATAATGAATAATAAGCCAACACCTTCTGTCAACCCCTTGAAGATTTGAATAGCTAAAGCGATAAAAGCATGCTTCTTCACTATTTCTAGTAATTGAGCTATTTTTTTTATTGCTACTATAAAGCGCTTCATGATTTTGTGGTTGGTTTTAAGAGGTACCGCCAAACCCAAAAGAATGGACGCAGCCAAAAGTAGCCGAAAAATAAGGAATCTGGTAAATTAATGATTTGAAAATCATTTACAGAAAATCCTTTCCAATAGGCCAATTTATAATTGAGTCCTTTTCTGAGTTTCACTTTATAAGATAGATTTTGCCAATAATTTAGAATTGGGTTTTTCGAAAGGGTCTGTTGATTTTCTTTTACAATTTGACTCGAATCTTGAACTATTTCTTGAATTATATCATCTTTTTGGTATTTCTCCTGAACACATGTTGGAGCTTCGATCTCAAAAAATAGTTGGATTAACATTAGGCCTTGAATCAAAGGTCGCTCAATTCCCAGGTTAGTTGCTTCTTGAAGGGTAGTATCCCAATCGAAATTTTCTTTTTTAACTAGAGTGGCTACTTCAACTAACCAATACAATAAGGCCCATTGATGCTTAGCACCATGCGCGCACAAGAAAAAGAGTAGATGTTTATTTGATAGGCAAGGTACAATGGTATTTCCAATCTGAATCTGAGAACCTTCTGCTATCAATTTGTCAAAAGGGATAGGTAACAAATACGGGTTAGCAAATAACCGCCAATGAATTTCGAGTTGAATTTTCTTTTGAACATGAAAGAAAGCCAGTTGGTTATTTACTTTCTGAAAGGCTTTTTTTTGTTTCGCACTGAGTGATTGGTAAGGATAGGTTATTACATACCCTTGCTTTTCTATGATTTGAATGGTATGTTCTAGCTGTTCTTGTTGAATTAAAAAATCGATGTCACGAGAGAATTTAGCGGTAAAGTCATTGTAAATTTGTTTTGCAACGATGGGACCTTTGAGTGGAATTGCTTTTATTCCTTCTTGGCTTAGTCGATGGCAAATATTGCTGATTTCTGCTGAGAATGTTAGCATTCTCAATGTTCCTCTCTTTGTTAAGGTTGCTAAACGATCGGTTAATTCATCAGGAACTGAAATTTCTTGTGCTTTGATAACTTGATCAACTCCCTTTGAAATACGGTGTTGTTCAGCCAAATTAACTACACTTTTCCAGTTATTTATTTGAAATGTGGGTTGCTCTTGGTTAACAGAAGAGGCGCATAGTTGAAAGAGCGACTCAATTGCTGAACTTGTTGGTTGATTTTTAGAATTATTCAAAGCGAAAAATTAGAATTTACTTTAAGTTGTGGTACTTTTTTGCGTTAAATATTTTGTGTAAATGGTTGTGTTGTAGTTGTTAAAAGTGTTTAGGTCTTATTAGTTTTAAATTCATTCAACAAAACAAATGTAAATCCATAGATAGACAAGATTAAGCTTAAATAATAATTTATGATACTTTTTATAGTAGATTGAATTCTTTTGAATGAGTATTAAATGTGGTTTGATCAGGTTTAAAATGATTTTTTATATGTTCTAATTGAATCCATATCCTCCTTCAAAAAAGTTCGAACTTTTGACTGCCACCCCGACAATAGAAGCCTTCAATCGAAAGATTGGAGGTTTTTTTGTTTTTGACGAGTTGAGGTAAATTGCAAAACGAAGTAGAAAACAAAAAAATCAATGCTAAGAATTAGAACGTTTTGATAGGTAATTCTTAGTATTTTTCTTAACCGAATTTAACTATTTGATTAATAGAACTTAAACTCCATTTGTAAAAGTTCGAACTATTTTACAGTACCCAATAATTTTAATTGAACACAATTTTGGATTTGCCATAATCAATTAAATTAATTTCAGGTTTACTGCAACTATCGTCTTCATCATTGTGAGTGAATGGAAAGAATTATTCCTCCATGCATCACAAAAGGACAATCAGTTTTCTCATTGTCTTGGTTTATCTTCTGGCCTCCCGTGACCTCTTGGCTTTAAACGATTACTACGGAATACTTTCAACAAGTCCTTGGTAAGCAGTTGGTAATCTCCCAATTGATCTTCCTTACAAATATCTTTGATATTTCGAAAGTGATTCAGATGGATTTGCTCGATCTGCATTTGAGTAGCACCAATCGTTTCAATTAAAGAATCGTTATTGAGAGATGTATCATTCAGGCTCTCATACAATGCTCTTTTAGAACGATTGATTTTTCGATCTAATTCGTCTACAGCTGCAACATGCTGCTCAATTAATTCATCGTAACGAGCAATCTGTTTCTCATTAAAATTCAATCGTTTAATAACTCTTGCACGAGGACTGTGTTCATTCCTGTTGTGAGGTGGACGTTTCTCTTTTTGATTGACTGAATAAAGTAGGTAGGCAATGATCAGCGTCAATACTGCACAGACTATTTGATAAAAGACTACTTTTTTCATTCGTAAAAATTATTATTATTTACAGAAACAAATTCAGTTGCCTCTTCCTCTAATTGACTTTTTCCAGCGGATACAATAGTTTGAGTAAGGGAGAAGGAAACAAAGAGGATGGCGGCAATTTTTAACCAAGCATAAGACTCTACCTCATTTTTAAGTGTTGATATTTTCTCCAAAATTTTAGAAAAGGTATCATCGGATGGATCTTTTCGCTCCAAATCACGATGGCTTTCCATAACTCTATTTATCCAATCTTCTTTTTTCATGACTTTCTTACTTTATTTGACGTATTTTTTTTAAACTTCCCTCTTTCGGGGTAATGTTTTTCCAATGCTATTCGTAAATTCTGTTTTGCTCGTTGAACCAAGGATTCCACTGCTTTTCTGCTCGTTTCCATAATTTCGGCAGCTTCTAACTGTGAAAGGTCTTCAATTTGTGTCAGAATAAAAGCCGTTTGCTGATTTTCCGATAACCCACCAATAGCATCATAGAGCAAGGTAGCATTTTCCTGACTTTCCAAAACAACTCCCGGATGCTTCAGTTCAAGAGGATCATGTTTTACCTCAACAGAATTATTTTTATAAATAGAAGTAAAGATTGCAAACCGTTTGGACGCCTTCTTTTTTTTCAAAAAATCAAGCGATTTATTAACTGCGATACGGTAAATCCATGTTTTGGCAGAAGAATCGAATTTGAAGGCATTGGCTTTTTTATAGATTGTAACAAATACATCCTGTAAAATCTCTTCCGCATCTGCTTCATTCTTCGTATAGCTTAAAATCGTATTAAATACAATCTTAGCATATCGACCATAAAGTGTTTCAAGAGCGATTTCACTGCCCTCTATAATATTCTTTAAACACTCCTTATCGTCAATCATATAGCTAAAGCTGAAATTTCTATTTAAAATTTCTGATGTGATAGGTAAAAGTCAGCATAAAGTACTGCTGCAACACCTCTGTTTGATTAATAATACCTTCACTAGTTCAATAGCAAGAGACTAATTGCTTTTATTGAATACGGAACCGCTCATTTTCTAATTACTATTTTTAGCAGACCCCATGAATACGAAGCTGCAAAAAAAAGCTGAGAATAAACCCTTTCATGTTGCTCTAAACTAACCGTTGTCAGCTTAATTCTCTAACTGATTTCTCCTTCCTCGTTTTTGTTTAGAAGTGATTTCGTTATAGATTTGAAACTGCTCTTTGTTCAACACATCTTTGATTAATAGATCTTTTTCTTCTCGTAGTGTTTTCATTTTTTCTCTTCTTGCTTCTCGGTCTTCACTTTGACGAGATGCTTCAAAAGTTTCTTTTAAGGTGGTTCCAAATTCCTCGTAAATGCCATCGATCAATTGCTTTTGATCGTCCGTTAAGTCATCTAAGTCTTTGTAAACAGCCTGTTTCTCTCTTTCGAACATTACTTCAGGTCCACCAACAGGAGGGCGTGCGCCGCCGAGAGGTTTAGCAAAGCTTATCAAAGAAGTTAAGCCCAAAACAAGGGCGAGTATTATTTTTTTCAGTTGTTTCGTCGATTTTAATTTTTAGTTCTATGGGTTAGACTCTAAAATGAAAACAATCCCTCGAAATCATTTTTTAAAATGAGTTAAAATCGGTGTGGCTAAAAGTCCTCTCATTGCTTTTACGGTAGAGAAAGTATATGCTTGAAAAATATGAAGGTGTTCTGGAATTTACAAAATAAACCGCTCAACAATAGAGGTAATTTATATGCACATCAAGGAATAGAAATTAATGGTTTATAATGAGACAGTTGCGTGTTTTGTTCAAAAATAATTTATGTTTTTTTAAAACAAATAGAAAACGAAATTATATTCAGTGGGATAGTTGCTGAGCACAACCTCTTTAAAAAGTCCATACTGAGGAGGCTATCATTAACGGCAAAGGAAGTATGGCAAAATAGTAATGTTTGATTTTACGAACAACCAAAAGTTATTTCCATTTATTTAGAAAGGGAAAGTTTACAACGAAAAGGACTGTGATGAAGTTTTTTTAGCCTTTTATAATACTCCATTTGCGATGGATTGCGAGGGAGGGTTATATATTATAGGAGGAGATAGAATATTTCCAAATGTGGATATGGACATTGTAAATTAATTTATAATTTGGAACGGTACTAAAAAGGGGAAGCCTACAACAGGGCTTACTTTTTATTTTGAAGTGTTAAAGTATAGAATACAAATAATATCTGATGTTGACGAAATAATACTATTCTCTAAATCTTTAAAATATTAACTTTCTAATCAAATTAGACCTTAATTTTTCTTCAACAATAATTATTTAGTTTATTCAGGATCAATTTCTCTATGCAAAAGGTTTTTTTAATTTCTTTTTTAATCCTAGCCTTATTTATAGCAAAGGGGCAGAATTCCAATATTAGGTTTTCTGATTTAGGATTGAACCTCGAAAAATGGACAACTAACGAAGGTTTACCTCAGAATTCTGTAAACGATATCATTCAAACTACAGACGGTTATTTATGGCTAGCCACTTATGGTGGAGTAGCAAAGTTTGATGGTTTAAAGTTTGAGAAATTAAGTGAGCCCGAATTAGCAGATCAACGAGTAATTTTTTTGTTTGAAGATAGCCGTAATGATGTTTGGATTGGTACGGAAGACAATGGTGTTTTTAGGTATAATAAGGATAGCCTAACTCACTTTGGACCAGAACAAGACTGGGGATTGGTTGGCGTGCACAAGGTTTTTGAAAACGATGCAGATGAATTAGTCGTTGCTGTTTATTATAAGGGTCTTTACATTTTAAAAAATGGAAGATTCCAAAAGATTCAACACCCAACATTGGAGCAAAATACGGTCCAGCATGTATATGAGCATGAAGATGGATATTTTTTACTATCCACTGATAATGGTGTAATTAAATACTCTTCAAATAAAATTCAACTTTTAGAGACAAATGGACTCGAGGAAACAAACTCAGGATCAAAGAGCTTTTCTTTACGATACATTTTTAAGGATTTTGACAATAAATACAGGCTTGGTACTTCAGGGTATGTCTACAAATGGGACGAAGATCACCCAAATATCAAATTAGATAATGAATACGGGACAGAGAGGTCGTACCCAGTTCATTTTAAATCGAAAGACAAATCACATTGGTTGGGTACACCAAATGATGGCATTTTCCGGAAGGTAGGAACTGAAACTATGCAACCCTTGTTTCAAAAAGAGCTAAGTAAAAGTGGAATTATTTCTATTTTTCAAGATAGAGAAGGAAACATTTGGATAGGAACTACAGGAAGCGGATTAGCGAAAATTTCAAAAACGAGCTTTTCTTCAATTGGGTTAGAATCAGGTTTAAGCCAAGATGTAATGCTAGGAGTTTATGAAGATGAAAACCAGTTGCTTTGGTTGGGAACACATGCAAAAGGCTTTAACATATTAAAAGACAAAAAAGTAATTAAACAGTTTTTGCCAGAAAGAGGTGTTTGGGCAATTCAAGGCAACGGACAAGGAATTGTTTGGGTAGGACTATATGGAAGTGAAGGTTTAGTAGAGTATAGCTACAAAAACAACGAGATTGAGGAGCGATTTATAACCGAATTTTACGATCAGGCAGTTTTAGTCTTACATTTTGATACGCTTGCAAAGCGTTTGTGGGTCGGTAGCGAAAAAGGGCTACATTATTTGGAAAATGGCAAATCGAAATACGTAGACCTTTCAGAATTTACAGAAGATTTGCGACCACGGGCAATTACTACTTCCCCGGAAGGGGTTATTTGGATGGGAACAAGAGGTCATGGACTTTTTAAAGTTGACGGAGATAAGATACAACAGTTTAGAACGAAAGAGGGATTAGCGCATGATAATATTCGCAGTTTGTACTATGACACTGATAATAGCTTATGGATTGGGACCTACGGTGGAGGTCTGACTTTACTAAAAGAAAATAAGTTTCATATTGTAAACGAGAGTGATGGCTTGTTTAATAATGTTATTTCCTCTATTGTAGAAGATGAAAACTCCAATTTATGGATGAGTTGTAATGAAGGAATATTTACCCTCTCAAAAACACAAGTATTAGAATTTATCGAAGGAAAAATTGGGGCGGTAACCTGTCAGAGTTACACTACTTCTAACGGGATGGGCAGTTCTGAAACAAATGGAGGATTTCAGCCGGCAAGTGCTAGGCTGGCTTCGGGAGAGTTGATTTTTCCAACCATGAAAGGTGTTGCCGTTGTAGATCCCAATGAATTGAAAATAACTGATAATCAAGAAGATATAATTTTTGAAAAAGTAATTGCAGACAACCTAGAAATTAGTTTTAAAAGTGGAAAGTATGAGATTCCACCCGGAACCAAGAATTTAGAAATTTATTATACACTCCCTAATTTTACCAATCCTGAATTACTTCAGTTTCAGGTTAAGTTAAAGGGGTATCAGGAAGAATTTAGCAATGTAGGAAACAGAAGAGTAGCTTACTTTTCTGCGCTGAATCCTAAGATATATACTTTTCAAGCGAAAGCAGTTGGCAGTAACGGTGTTTGGAATGAAATACCGGCAGAAGTAGTGATTGAAGTAATTCCCTTTTTTTACGAAACGACTTGGTTTAAATGGCTTACAATTGGCTTCGTTTTACTATTAATCATCGCTGTATTCGCAGTTCGGAATAGGCAAGCAAAAAGTAGAGAAAAGTTGTTGAAGCAAGAAGTTTTAGAAAGAACTAAAGACTTGCAAAAAGAGAAAGAGCTTACTGAAGAAGCTTTAACCAAAGTAGAAAAGCAAACGCTAGAATTGGAGAAAATGGGAAAGGCTAAATCTAACTTTTTTGCTAGCGTTTCGCACGAATTAAAAACTCCATTAACGTTAATCAAAGGTCCTGTGGAAGCGCTTTTACAGAATAACTCGAATCAGTTCGAGAAAAGTGTGAAGCAAGACTTAGAGTTAATACAAAACCAAAGCACTCAGCTAAGCCATTTAATTACTCAATTGCTAGACATAGCCAGATCTGAAGACGGGAAATGGGCTACAGAACGAGAAGTTTTCGATTTTAGAAAACAGGTAGAACTACTCTTAAAAGATTATGCCCAAGGTTTTGCACATAAAGAAATAGAATTGCAGTTTGAGAGTAATGAAGCTGCCTGTTTAATTGAAACTGATGCAGACATAGTCTATAAAATAGTGAGTAACTTACTTTCCAACGCTTTAAAATTTACTCCACAATCGGGATCGGTTCAAGTAAGAATATGGAGTAAGGATGGTTCAGTTTATCTTGAAGTAGTAGATTCTGGCCAGGGAATTAACGATGAAGATTTACCGTTTGTGTTTGAACGATTTTTTAAATCGAGTAACAATTTACAGTCCAATTCAGGTGGTAGCGGAATTGGTTTGGCGCTAGTAAAGCAATTTGTAGAAATATTAGAAGGAAAAATCAGAGTAGAAAATACCGAAAATGCTGGAGCTAAATTTATTTTGGAGCTTCCAATTGGTAATGTTGCTGATGGCGTTAGCTCTTTTGAGTCTGAATTGAGTTCTAATTTGGAGTCGCTGCCAAAAGCAAAATCTATTGATAAAACTACCGCGGCAGATAGAGAAGATGTGCCGCTTATATTGGTTGTAGATGATAATGAAGGAATTCGACAGTTTGTAATGCGAAATTTAGAGCAAGACTTTAAGGTAATTGAAGCAAAAGACGGAGTGGAGGGTTACGAAATGGCTAAAATTCACCAACCAGATTTAATTGTTTCTGACATTATGATGCCTCGTAAAGATGGGCTAGAAATGCTTTCTGATATTCGACAAGACACAGAAACTAATTTTATTGCACTGTTGCTACTTTCTGCGAAGGGATCTGAGGAAACAAGAGCAAAAGGCTGGGAATATGGCGCAGACGGCTACATGGCCAAACCATTTAACGGTCATGAACTAAAAGCTAGGGTGCAAGCAATATTACTGAACAGGCGAAAACTTCGTGAAAAGCTATTACTCGAAAGAAAGCAAGAGAGCAAAAACAGGACACAAGAAACAGATTCTTTCAAAATTCAATTTGATGAACTGATTCAAAAAGAAATTCCAAATCCGGAGTTTAGTTTTAAAGAACATATAGCTGAATTTAACATGAGCCTTTCCACTTTTACAAGAGCAGTAAAGGATAAATTTGACACGACGCCTCAGATTTATTTGAGAGAAAAAAGATTGCTTTTGGCAAAAGAATTACTCGAGAATTCCGATGAAACTGTGTCCGAAATTGCATACGCTTCAGGCTTTAATAGTGTTTCTTATTTCAGCAGAATCTATAAAAAGTACTTTGGCGAAACGCCTTCTAAAAGGTAACATTCTCCAACTCTTAATTTTTTCCATTTTACACATACTACTTGTTTTACTCGCTTCAAAAGCTAGTTAAATGCACGCATTGACGAAATAAGGCAAAAGCTTGAAGAAATAGTGCAACCTTTTAATACGGCTATTTAATCTTTTTGTATCCATAGAATTAATCATGGATCAAAATCAAATTACACAAGGAGTTTCATTTAAAGAGCAGTTCTTAAATGTGATTAAAAAGAGTTATTCAGATGCTCACTTTAGTTTTGTTGCTGTCTTGCCAAAATTTGAAATGAGCCTTTCTTCACTTACTAGAAAAGTGAAAAAAGAATATGATACGACCCCCCAAGTTTATTTACGAGAATACAGATTAAGTATGGCTCGTGAGATGTTGAGAGAATCTGATAAAACAATTAGCATTATAGCAGAAGAATGCGGCTTTAATAGTATGAGTTATTTCAACCGCACCTTCAAAACAAAATATGGAAACTCACCAACAAGAGAGAGAAAAAAAACTGTGTAAAATAGAAAAATTAGAATTGACGAAATAAGATTAACTGTCAACTACTCTTAGATAGTCTCTTTGTAAAATAGAAAAAATTGATATGAAATTAATTGTGTTTATAATAAGTCTGCTTTTAGCAAGTAGCTCGGTGTTTTCGCAAGAGAACGATTTTTGTAAAATAAATAAACTTAACCCAATTCGAATATCTGAAACTAGTGATACTCTCCTAATCTCTTATATCCGGGAGCTTGACGAAATGGGAAGGATGAAATTTGATACTGTTGAAGTTTTTTACGACAGTTCTGGTTTCAGAAAATCTACAATAATTATTGATGAAGATAACAGATTTTTAAATTGGACTTCCAACAGAAGAGGTTCTGCTGTTAATGGGATCGGTTTTGAGTATTTTCAGATTACAACTCAGGTTACTTTGGACACAGACCCTTACCGACCAAACTTTAGTTTTCAATTTAGAACAACTGTTAATGCAAACCGATATGAAAGATTTATAAGGGTTCACGGTTTACCTGCTTCAGCTTATGTGAACAATATAGAAGTGCGATTAAAAGGTTCAATTGAGAGTGGAAATCGTGCAAACTTGTATGGTTTTGGAACTAATAACTGTATTGTTTATGAGGATATTAATTCAACTAGATTGCCGTATGAAACAGAGTCAATAATTTTTCCTGTAAATGAATTTTGTTCAGCTGAATATTTGAATTTAGTTGAAACCTCTAAGCCAACAAATGAAGTTTTTGTAGATTTTACAAAAGCTAATACTTCTGTGGGGAGGTTTGATTCTTTATCACTTTCCATAAGTTATTTTAACGGTATTTTATTTGATACCACTACCTTCTACAATCAAAGTTTGGATACGTTAAATTTTCGAACTGCAAATAATTTCACTGAATTAAACACAGATACTACTCTTAACGGGATTACCTATAAGTACGGAGGAAATGAAAATCAAATTACTCGATACACTTTAAATGGTAACCCTTTTCTAAGCCCACAGGAACGAATCCTTTTTGGGGTTCAAAACATACCGGATACAGCATTTCTTTATCCTATAGAAATTTTTTACAGTGGAAACATTAGAACAGATAGCATAGGAGGGTTTGGAGAAAAGGGCTGCGAGGATGTTTCTGGGTCCATTAGAATAGAACAAGAGATAAATCAATTTTGCGACAGTACTTATTTAGTTTCAAAAGGTTTTAACAGTTCAAACCGAACTTGGGATTTCTTCTTTATTCAAAGTTATGATCCAATGGGGCAGCTTGTTAATCCTAAGTTGACCTTATTGACAGAAAACTTTACCACCGGAAAAGATACTGTTGTATTTTACGATCATGCAGTTCAAAATCTAAGTTTTCCCGATAGTATTCAAAATGCGGATACCGCCACGATTTCAGGAATTCAGTATAAATATTGGAAGGAGGTTGACTCCTTATCTTCTGCAACAGATTTTAATGGAATAGTTGTTACTTCAATTAAGACGGAATACCATTTTACTTTACTCAATCTTGCCGCCGCAAATTTTGAATACCATCAAGAGTTGAGACTAAGCGGGGGAGTAACTGGTTTTGGAGTAAATGGATTTTATTTAGGAGATTGTATCATAGACGAGTCAGCAAAAGGCTTTGAATTCGAACAAATATTGGTTGCAGAGAATCAATTGTGCGAATTAAATAAGCGTTTAACTATAGTTGCAGATTCTGGTACTACAGGTTCTGCTTTTAATCCAGGCAGACCTTCATCGATTAAATTTACGCACCTAAGTTTAGTAAATAATGTCGGAGAATTAGAGAATATTTTACTTGATTTAGTTTATTTTAATGGTATCGAATATGATACTGTTCGGTTTTTTGATCAAAAAGCACAGAATATAAATTCGAATTCTAATAATGTACCGATTACATATAATGGAATTAGTTACAACTATACGAGGTTAGATTCATCCATTACTGTTG
>Ga0307934_1000156_pt1 | contig 56583 bp, 54 predicted proteins | sample OrgLakmetageno90_FD_201838 | JGI IMG/M metagenome (GOLD analysis project Ga0307934, IMG submission 201838) | Saline water microbial communities from Organic Lake, Antarctica - #90 | ecosystem: Environmental > Aquatic > Non-marine Saline and Alkaline > Saline | place: Antarctica: Organic Lake...
ACTATAAGTTTTAAAATTAGTTTTTGTGTTATTGTTTATACAAATGTAAGTCACTAAAAAACAATTGAATTACGGTTCGACCGTACTCTTGTTACGGTTAAACCGTACATTTTTAGTTATCAAAAAGCGATTTTCCAGGCTTAAGTCAGTGATCATAGGGTTTAAACTGGTTTTTACTCAGAATTAGGAACATCAATAAATTTTTTGTCGGTTCTTATTGGTAAAAATTACTTGCTTAATCGAAAAGCCTTTTGGGCGTTTATTTAAATAGGATTTTTTTCACCCAGTTTTGATTTGATACAGTTTTTATGTCTATAAAAAATCCTGAAGCAAATCTGTCTGTTCAATGCAGTCAAACTCGTTCAAGATGACAAATGCGTCTTTTCGTTCCAACAGTAGGAGAAATCTTTTGCTCTTCGACAGGAAAGATTCTTTACTCCTCAGCATCAGTCTTATCCTTTAGATGACAAGAATTAAGAATTTAAAACTCTATTAGAACTTTGGTAATTGCCTTATAAAATTCTCTCCAAGGTTTTAAAGATCTAAATATTCAAATAAACTCAATCATCATCCGTTTATAAACGACTACAAACGTTTGTAAACGTAAGTAAAAGGAAGTAACTGGATAACAGACGACTAAAAGAAAACTCTCACCGCATCTTTGCCTTGTCGATCGGAAACACCGTCGGTATGACTTAGAGAGTCTGAGTCAGTTTTTAAAACCAATTAAATTTTATAGTTATGAGTACTTTAAAAAATTCAGTGCAGTTAATGGGCCACTTAGGCCAAGACCCGGAAGTCGTAAACCTAGAATCCGGAAAGAAATTAGTCAAATTCTCCATCGCGACTAACGAGTTTTACTTCGATAACAGTGGTGAAAAAGTTACCAACACCTACTGGCATAACATCATCGCCTGGGGCAAAACTGCCAGTTTTATTGAGACTTACGTCCAGAAGGGGCAAGAAGTGCTTCTAAAAGGCAAACTCGCTCCGCGTTCCTACGAAACCAAAGACGGCGAAAAGCGCTACATCACTGAGGTTAATTGCTCGGAGATCGTCACGACCTCCAGAAAAGAGTAGTTGAATTTGATATTAAATTTTAAACCCCTCTCTATTTGGATTTAGTGAGGGGTTTTGTTTTTTCTAAACGTGTTTATGCGAAGTTACAAACTTCGCATAGCCTTGCTCTTCTTGCTCTTCGAAGACTAATTTAAGAAGCCAAAGGTGAAAACACTTAAATGGTCATCTTGAACATCTTTCAAGGTCTCAGCCTGATGAAATCATCCATGGGTTAAGATTTTGAAATACATTCAGAAATACAAAAAGATAGGTATTATTTTAATTTACATTAAAATCATTTCCTATCTTATTCACTATCGTTTTGGCGAGTTTAATGTGACTTTCAAAAGTCCAGCCAGCGACGTGCGGGCTCAGCAAAACGTTATCAGCTTCCATCAGGTACTGGAAGGCTTGGGGAAGTTGATGACTTGAGGTAAACATATCTTCAAAGGAGGATTTTTCATACTCCAACACATCTAAACCTGCGCCCAGCACTTTTCCGGATCGAAGTCCGTTGACCAAATCTTCGGTGACCACACTTTTACCTCTGGCGGTATTGATGATCCAAAAGGGGTTTTTCATTGAATTGATAAATTCAGCATTGATCATTCCTAAAGTCAAGTGAGTTTGTGGCGTATGCAAACTGATGACATCAGCTTTAACTTTTAACTCATCGAGACTCACTTGCCTCGCGTTTTGATCACCAACCTCATCTAAAATATCATAACACAATACCTCACAATCGAATCCGCTCAATTTTCTGGCAAAAGCTTTACCTGTATTGCCATAACCAATAATACCTACGGTTTTGCCTTCCAACTCATAACCGCGATTGGCTTCTCGTCGCCATTTTCCATTCACCACCTCATCGTGAGCAGTTCGCAATTTATTAAACAAGCTTAGTAACATTCCCAAAGCATGTTCTGAGACTGCATTTCGATTGCCCTCAGGGGCGTTGTAAAGCTTGACTTCCATTTGCTCTGCATACTCAACCTCAATATTTTCTAGGCCAGCTCCTACTCTACCGATGAATTTTAAGTTAGTGGCTTTATCTAAAAAACTCTTATCTATTGAAAACCGACTGCGAATGATGATGCCATCAAACTCATGAATTTTAGCTTCCACCTCAGTTTTTGTACTCGTAAAATCTTCAGTGTTATCGAAACCCAATTTGGTCAATTCCTGTATCATCAGTGGATGATTACTGTCCAGATGTAATATTTTCATAGTACTAAAATTTAAGCTGAATATCGCTATAGAATTAATCTAAGCAGATTCAAATTCAAAATAAGGTTTTAAAACCTCTGAGGTAATAAGTGTTGGTTTTTTGGTTTGGCTGTCTATAAGACACCAGTTGGTTTTGGCTTCAACAATGGTTTTGCCATCGCTTTTACGAAGGATGTGTACGTGGCGTTCTGTCTTGACTTTGGAGTACTTTCCTATCCAGGTTTTCAAAATTAATTCGTCGCCGAGGAAGGCTTGACGTTTGTACTGAATATAATGATCGACTACAAACCAGGCATATTTTTTTCTTATTTCAGCAGACGTTGTGGCGATCCAATGCGATTCTGAAATTTCTAAAATCCACTTGATGTATTCCAAATTATTGACATGGTTTTGATTATCCAGATGTTCTTTTTTGACAACTAAATCTTTCTGAAATGGAATCGGGGTCATCTGCTAGAAATTCAGAATTAATTTGGCAATATAGAAATAGGCTAAAATTCCTATGATATCATTACTGGTCGTAATAAACGGACCCGTGGCAATGGCTGGGTCGATACCTCTGTTGTTCAAAATAATAGGAACGAAAGTACCAATCAAAGCTGCCATAATAATCACCGAAAGTATAGAGACCGCAATAGTGATACTCACCAAAAATGCCATGGATGTGACAGCTCCAAAACCAATCACCAGTAAACCCAAAGCGGTTCCGTTAATAATGCTAAGCGTTACTTCTTTTAGCAATCGCTTGGCTAAACTGTCCCGAACGGTATCGTTGGCCAAACCTTGTACAATAATCGCTGAAGATTGAACCCCAACGTTACCAGCCATGGCCGCAATCAATGGGGTGAAAAAGAAAAGAATTTCATAATTTTCCAACGCGGAGTCGAAACCCTGCATGACATAAACCGCTCCCAAGCCTCCAAAAAGACCTAAAATAAGCCACGGCAATCTCGCTCTGGTCAATTGCCAGATGGTAGAATCGGCTTCTACATCTTCGGAAATACCAGCCGCCATTTGATAATCCTTTTCGGCTTCTTCTTTGATGAAATCGATAATGTCATCTACTGTAATTCTTCCTACCAATCTTCCAAATTCATCCACAACGGGAATCGCTTCCAGGTCGTATTTCTGCATGACCCGAGCCACTTCGTCTCCAGGCGTATGCACATCAACATAATCTACATTGGTAATATAGACATCAGCTATCTCTGCTTTGCTTGGCGCTGTGATCAGATCTTTGAGCGAGAGTCTACCTTTTAGTTTTCCTTTGTTATCTACCACGTATATGGAATGCACGCGGGTCACATTTTCAGCCTGATTCCTCATTTCGGTCATACAACCGGTCACACTCCAGTTTTCGTTGACTTTTATCAACTCTTTTGCCATCAATCCCCCTGCAGAATCTTCATCGTACTTAAGAAGTTCAACAATATTTTCGGCGTGTTCCTTATCCTTGATGTTGGAAATGACCTGAGACTTGATATCTTCTGATAATTCTGAAACTATATCTGCCGCATCATCGGTGTCCATTTCTTCAATTTCCTCGGCAATTTCCTTGGCATTGAGGTTTCGGAGAATTTTTTCCCTATCGTCTTCACCCATTTCCATCAAAACCTCAGAAGTTTGGTCGCTACCAAGAAGCTTGATAATGTAGGTGGCGTCATCCAAACTTAATTCGTCAAGAACCTCTGCAATATCAGCGTGGTGATATTCTTCCAGGTGTGATTCTAACTCATGGTCATTTTTTTCTTCAATGAGAGTTTCTATCTTCTCAATTAATTCTTTGGTGAGTTCAAATGCCATCTTCGCTTATTTTAATTGTCAACTCAATAAATTGCTCCACGCTCAGTTGTTCTGGGCGTTGAGCAAAGATAGCGTCTTCTCTTAATTCTGGCGATAAGTTGAATTTTTTTAAACTATTACGAAGCGTTTTTCTTCGCTGCTGAAAAGCGGTTTTCACCACATCTCTTAGTTTTTTTTCTTCGCAAGGCAACTCATAATTTTCTTTTCGTTGTAATCTTAACACACCACTATTGATTTTGGGTGGCGGATCGAAAGCCTCTGGCGGAACGGTAAACAAATATTCAGCAGTGTAGTAGGCCTGAGTCAATACCGATAAAATACCATAGGTTTTGCTGCCTTCTTTAGCACAAATACGCTCTGCCACTTCTTTTTGAAACATGCCAGAAAATTCTGGGATTTGTTCTTTGTATTCCAAAGCTTTAAAAACGATTTGAGTCGAAATATTATAAGGGAAGTTACCAATAATAGCAAATTGCTCATCTCCAAAATACTCAGATAAATCAACTTTAAGAAAGTCGGCCTCTTCAACTTTCAAGGCTTTAGGATTTCCCTCAATTCCGTGCTCCCTTTTGAAGGTGGAATTAAGATAAGCAATAGATTCTCTATCAAGATCCATAGCTATAAATCTATCGTACTTCTCAAGCAGATATTTGGTAAGAACTCCCATCCCTGGCCCTATTTCCAATAGGTTTTGGTAATTATTTTTTTGAAGAGTTTCAGCAATGCGCTTGGACACCTCTTCGTCGTTCAAAAAATGTTGACCCAAATGCTTCTTGGCTCTCACCTCACGAATACCTTGTTCAAAATTGGCTTTGAAAACTTCGTCGTCTATAGTTGGTCGCTCTTTATTGCTCATGTACAATTTCCATTTCGGTTCTAAAACTTACAAATTGGCCTTCAAAAAGTTTGGTTTGCTTTTTCAGCTCTTCAGCATTTTCTTCAAAGTAACGCTCCAACGTGGCTTTATTCTGAATTTTATACTGAACAGAATAAGTGATTCCACCCATAGATTCTACCACGTCCACTCGACTCATGGTTGCGCCTTCAAATTTTCCAGTTTGTAACATCGCAGGAATATGGATGTTTTTCATCCATTCTACCCATTCGTCGTGGACATTTACTTCAATATTGGTCGTTACATTATAAATAAACATATTATTGAATTTGATCTCCTCTCAGCTTTCTGAAGCGTTGTCTGGCTTCTACAAAATAAATGCTATCAGGATGATTAAAAATTAAAGTTTCGAAATATTTTTTGGCTTTTTCAGGCTCATTCAGTTGATCCGAAAAAAGTTTTCCAAGGATAAAGTTGGCATTATCAGCTAAGATCTTATCGCCATGCTCATCTACGATTTGCTGCAAAAATGGAATAGCTTTTTCAATTCTGTTATTGGCTAAATGTAAATTGGCAATCCTAAACAACGCCTCATCAACAATTGAAGGTGATTTGTAATTAACAAGGACGTTTTCTAAAATGTCCAGAGCCTTATCTGGTTGATTCTGAAACTGAAGCAAGTCTGCTTTTGCCACCAACTTTAGATCAGTTCTTGTAGTGTCTTCCTGGCTGTTGTCTTTAATTAACAAAGAAAGTTCCAAAGCATCGTTGGAAGTAAGCTGTGAAGCAGAAGTCTTCAAAACTTTTAGCTGAGTCAACGCCCAGTCAAAATCTCCTGTATAGTAGCTGGTTTTGGCCACTTTAAATTTGGCTTCTCGCGCAATATCACTATTAGGAATTAGTTTTTCAACCTGTGTGTAAAGCAATAAGGCCTGATTGAATTTGGATTGTTGCACGTTTAAGTCCGCCTCCAATAATTTCAATTCTGCAGCTTGTTGCTGATATAAATCTTGTGAATTAATAAGTTCAATTTGATCCAGAGCTTTTTCAACATCATTTTTTTGATAAGCGATAAATTCAGCCAGGTCTTTTTGGACCAAAAAGCTATCCTTATTTCTTCCGATTTTGGCAAGAAAGTTTTCATAAGCCGATTCGATTCCAGCATAATCTTCAGGCTGAGCCAGTGCTCTTTTGACGAGAAGTAATTGTCTTTCTGCTGAAAGTAAATCGCGTTTGCTTGCTGCGTTTTCGACAGCAAACTCGAGCATCTCTCTAGCACTAGACAAGTCATCATTTTCTTTAGAAATCAAAGCTAAATCTATAAATCTGTCTAAAGATTTGGACTGTGATCGTTGATAGAGCGCTTTCTCCTGTACAAAAGCTTTGGAATAGTCTTCCTGCTGAACAAACAACCAGCTCAACATCTGATTATAGATGACATTTGGTTCTTTCTGGTTGCGCTGAAGCAAAACCTGTCTTAAAGCTTGATTAGCTTCATTATCTGAGTCTTCAGTGATGTATTGCGAGAAATTTCGATTCAAAATTTGAAAATAACTAGGGTTTTCAACAATTAGATCCATGTAGTTTTTAAACATTGCTTTAAACTCACTTTGCTCACCATAAATTCTTGCAAGCTCAATAGTGTTATTACTGCGCGGTTCGATACGTTGAGCAGTTTCATAAGTTTCAACCGCAAGATTCAGCAAGCCGTATTTTTGAAATACATTACCAACAGAATAGGCAAAACCTGGTCTGGCTTCGACCTGAGAAATCGCTTTTTGGTAATATTGATTGGCTGTGATTGAATCCTTTTGCTTTTGATATAAGTAACCAAGCTCTATCTGGATGTTTGGATATTCTCCAATTTCAGTTAAATAATTTTTTAATGTGGATTCAGCTTCTTCTACCTTGTCAAGTGCCTGCAGGGTCTCCACATAACCAAGTAACCAATTCTGATGACTTGGATTATTTTTGTGAAGTTTAGCGTAAACCGCTTCAGCTTTCTCGTACTCGCCTTGATCGAAATAATTCTCTGCTAGCTCTGCACTTTGGCTGTAGCCAAAAAAAGTGAAGACGAGTAGTGACAAAAATGTCAAAATTAATTTTGCTGTTAAAGATCCAGGAAATACTAAACGCATGCTCAAATTTACCGAAATATTTTTCGGCGCTCTACTATTTGCGAAATAATTGTAAATTCTAGCTTAGAAATTACTCAAATTCAAGTCCTAAGAAATAATATCAAAACCAGTGTAAGATCTTAGAACTTCAGGAATAACAATTCCTTCATCAGTTTGGTAATTTTCCAGAATACCCGCCAAAACTCTAGGTAATGCAAGTGAACTTCCATTCAAAGTATGCACCAAAGCTTTATTTTTATGGGAATCTTTGTAACGAATTTTCAATCGGTTAGCTTGAAAAGTTTCAAAGTTGGACACCGATGAAATCTCCAGCCAGCGATCCTGAGCGGTAGAAAATAATTCAAAATCGAAAGTCAATGCTGACGTAAACCCAAGATCTCCTCCGCAAAGTCTCAACACCCTGTAAGGCAATTTCAAATCTCTCAAAATCAATTTGACGTGCTCCACCATCTTATCCAAAACTTTATATGAGTCTTCGGGCTTCACAATATTCACTAATTCTACTTTATCAAATTGGTGTAAGCGGTTGAGACCGCGAACATGAGCCCCGTAGCTTCCCGCTTCTCTTCTGAAGCAAGGTGTATAACCTGTTAACTGAATTGGTAATTGATTTTCAGTTAGTAAATCGTCTCTGTAAATGTTGGTAATTGGCACCTCAGCAGTAGGAATCAAATACAAATCATCATTCCCCACATGGTACATTTGACCTTCTTTATCTGGTAATTGTCCGGTTCCAAAACCAGAAGCTTCATTAACCAAAAGTGGCACCTGCACTTCAGTGTAACCGGCTTCAACGTTTTTATCCAGAAAATAAGCAATCAAAGCCCTTTGCAATCTGGCACCTTTGCCTTTGTATACAGGGAATCCAGCACCGGTAATTTTATTGCCCAATTCAAAATCTATGATATCGTACTTTTTGGCCAACTCCCAGTGTGGAAGCGCATTCTTTGCCAACACAGGAATATCGCCTTCTTTAAAAATCTCTTCGTTGTCCTCTTCGCTTTTTCCAGCGGGAACAGAGGGATGCGGAATATTTGGAACCTGGTATAATAAAGCCTGCAATTCGGTCCCGACCTGACTCATCGTTTCTCCAAGACGTTTTGAATCTTCCTTGAGCCCAGCTGTTTTTTCTTTCAGAGCGTTGGCCTTTTCTTTTTCACCAGACTTAAAAAGCATTCCAATCTCTTTGGAAAGATTGTTGGATTCTGAAAGTATTTCGTCCAGTTGTTTCTGAGTTTCCCGACGCTTTTTATCTAATTTTAAGATAGATTCAAAAACAGCTTCAGCCTCAAAATTTCTTTTTTTGAGAGCCTGAGTATATTCTTCCTGATGTGCCCGAATGTGCTTAATTTCCAACATAAGTCTTTGGTATTGTAATTTTCAGCAAATTTAGCAAATCCAACTGCTTGCGCAATTTTAAAATTGAATAATTAGTTAAGGCTTTAGGTTATAGAAATTGGGTTTTAGGTTTTCAAACGTCAAGACTAATAATCAATTATAAATTATGAGATTTAAATTTTTAATTGAATTGGCCACCTTATGGTTCCAATATCACACCTTTAATATTCTATTTTAAATCTTCAGAATACACCAAACCGAATTGTTCTCTTATTTTATCCAAAGTTTCTGTTAGCACCAAAGACGACTGAAGGGACCAGTCTGGGCTTTGGGTTAGTTTTCTTTCTAAACAATCCTGCACGTGTTCAATTTCAAATTGATAGCCGTGGGTTGGATAATGAAAATCAATATGGTCTACACCAGAGTTGGTTTCAATTTTAAGCTGATCGGTTTGATGGAAACTTGGGCCTAATTCTACTGTAGCGTTTTCAAAATAAACCTTGGCTTTGCAAGGTGTATTCTTAGCAAAACTAGAAGACAGTTTTGCTGTTGCTACAGAAGCATATTTAAAATTGATTTGATTGGAAATATCCACACCTGTAGAGGAAAATTCGCAACTTGCTTCTATTTCCTGAGGGGGACCAAGAAGTTTTAAGGCCAGATACACCGGATAAATCCCAATATCCAATAAAGCACCTCCACCTAAACCTTTATTGAAAAGTCGTTTTTCAGTATCAAATTCAGCTTCAAAGGAAAAATCAGCTTCCACTTTCAGGCATTTGCCGTAAGTTTTATGCTGATTGAGTTGATTAACTTTCTGGAGATGTGGCATAAAATTGGTCCAAAGTCCTTCCATCAAAAACAAAGACTTTTCTTTTGAAGTCCGTATCATGGTCTTCAGTTGCCTTGCATTAATCGCCATTGGTTTTTCACATAACACGGCTTTCCCGTGCTCGAGACACATCATGGTATTTTCATAATGAAACACATGCGGTGTGGCGATATAAATGATATCCACCTTAGGATCTTTAGCAAGAGTTTCATAAGCACCGTAAGCCTTCTCCACTACAAATTCTGATGCAAAATTCTGAGCTTTTTTTATACTTCTTGATGCTACTGCATAAAGCTGAGCGCTCTCAACATCACGTAAGTCTGAAGCAAATTTGTGAGCGATTCCTCCTAAGCCTATTATTCCCCAGTTATGAGTTTTTTTCATATTCCAATAATTTTTAATGAATTTGATATTACTAATATTTTTTGAGAAGTGACCAATTGAAGTATGTTTTAGTTTAACACTTGTTGATTTGTATATTTTGAGATATTATCTAATTTTAATTAATGCTTAACACAAAAACATATTATTACTATTATCGACTTCTTAACAACAGAATCGGTTAATGGTACATTCAAAATAATAAACCTAAATCAATCCCGATTCACAATTGAATCGGGATTTTTATTTTTTTTTTAAAACAACTCTTATGCAAAACATGTCTAAGTACACTAATGAAGACTTATGGGTTTGGAAAACGCTCTTCAATAGACAAAAAGAAAATATTTCTGGCAAAGCTTCTCAGGAATATATAGATGCTTTGGAACATATGTCCCCAGTTTTAAATGCAAATGAAATCCCAAGTTTTGAAAAGATTAATACTTGGTTTGAGACTGAGACCAAGTGGGAATTAAAGGTGGTTCCTGGTCTTATTCCTGTAGAAGATTTTTTTCAATTACTTGCCGAACGCAAATTTTGTTCTTCAACCTGGCTGCGTTCCAAAGATAGCTTGGACTACCTGGAAGAGCCAGACATGTTTCACGATATTTTTGGCCATGTCCCTTTATTAAGTAATCCCATTTTTTCTGAATTTGTTTACGAATTTGGAAAGCTGGGTTGTCAATTTCTCGATGATCCAGAAAAACTTCTTCAACTACAGAGGCTGTACTGGTTTACTATTGAATTTGGCGTCATACAAGAACAAGGGAAAATACAATCTTATGGTGAAACCAATCAAATTCATGAGCAAAAGGCTAACTTTTTAGAGTATTCTATTGAGGCCATCATTCAAAAAGTGTTTAGAACAGATATTATGCAGGAAGATTATTACATCATTTCCTCTTTTAAAGAACTTTTCAATTCGCTGAAAAATCTATCTAGGGTATGGAATAGTGAATTGAGCAAAGTTTAATTCAGCCATTTTTAATAACTACGATAGGAAATTGAACTAATCTTGAAGTTTTTTCATTTTTACTCTTAACTTTCACTAAATGATAAAGTCTAGTTATAGTGTGCAGGATAGTCAGGCTGTTAGAGTTTATTTAGTTAAAATTGTTTGAGCATAAATTTTTGAGCAATATTTTATAATATATTGCATTAAAAGTGAAACTTAGAGTGCTACATGAAATTCAATTCAAAATTTTTTTTCAGACTTATTTTGTTTGCCACAGTGGCTCTCATCATATCTTATACAATGTTTCAAAATTTTGCATTTAGCAATTTTGAAACCTATCCCTTAGATACTTCAGAAGTTATCGAACCAAAGCCTAAGGCTTCAGTTCCAGATTACACTTCATTATATGCTGACGAAATTGAAATTTTGCAGGAGCAAATTCAGAATAAAGCCAAACGCTACAGAATAAATGGATCTGTATTGGTAGCCTATAAAGATCAAATTTTATTTGAGGGAGATTTTGGATATAAGGATCCAGCAAAGAAAACTCCGATGGAAACAGGTTTATCCTATCAATTAGCTTCAGTAAGCAAGCAGTTTACCGCAGCGGCTGTTCTAAAATTACATGAACGAAAATTAATTGATATAGATCATTCTGTATCTAATTATTTACCAGGTTTCAAATTTGAAAATGTTACTATAAAAGATTTATTAAAACACAGATCTGGGTTGTGGAATTATATGTATTTGACTGAACAATACTGGAAAAAAGACATTGCACCAGATAATCTGGAAGTTGTCGATTTGCTCAACACCTATGCTCCGAGACTTAACTTTCCAGCGGGCAGATACTTTAGCTATAGCAATACAGGGTATGTGGTTTTGGGTGCAATTGTAGAACAAGTAAGTCGACTTTCTTTGGGAGAATTTATTCAGGAAGAGTTTCTTTTGCCACTTTGTCTCGACGAAACCTTTGTTGAAAAAACAGAATTGAACGAACAAAGTATTCTAAAAGGTTATCAATCCTATCGACGTTCTTTTATTCAGCTTCCTGCAGGTTTTCATAATAACGCCATAGGAGATAAAGGAATTTATGCTTCTGCAAAAGATTTACATGTCTGGTTTCGTGATCTTAAAAATGGCAAAATTTTGGAACAGAAAAATGTTGACTTGATGTTCGGCAGAGATGATGACCGAAAAAATAAACGTTATGGAATGGGCTTTAGACTTGAAAATGAAGCTAATGAACCTGTGATTTTCCATAATGGTCTTTGGGATGGTTTCCGAAATGGATTGGTTTACTACCCTAACGATGATTTAGTTGTAATCGTTATGACTCATACTCAAAACAAGAGAAAGCATTACTTCCAAAAACAAGTGGTAAGAAACGCCAAAAGCCTTATCCAAACAGCAGAAAGAAAGCCTAAGCAAAAAGAAAGTGAATCCGAGTTAATACTTTAAACTTTTTTTGTAGAAACACTTTTTTTATCCTAAACCTACTACAAGTTGATAATCTGATATTCCTAATATTTATAACTAACTCACCTTTAAGTATTTAAAAATAATGGCACAACCTTTGGTTTTATAGTTTTATAACTTTAAAACCTAATGCCATGAAACAATTTATTTTTTTACTAGCAGGGTTTGTTTTTTTCAGCACAACTGGATGGGCAAATGATTTGAGTTTTGATTATGACTCAAATTCTAATTCTTGGAATACTAATCCGAATCAATCTTACATTTTTATAGAAGATGGTATTGAGTTTTCTGTCTTTCAGGATGGACAATTTGATTTTTACATGCCTCGCATCAGTTCAAATATTTCAGTTGGGTTTAGTAATTTTAGTTTTAATTCTGGATACAACTATAACCCCTACGTGCAATACGACAGTTATGGTGCTGTAGTGCAAATACAGAATACTCCAGTTTTTTATGATTATTACGGACGTATTGAACAGATAGGAAACATATATATCAACTATAATAATTTTGGCCGGATTCATAGAATTGGTGGGTTACAGCTTTTTTATAGAAATAATGTGGTTTGGAGACAAAGTGGGTACATAAACCATAACAACAGAAGATACGTGTGGAGACCTTGGCATAACTATTATGCGCTGCCAGCAACGCAATTTTATATGATAAGCAATGTACCCTACAGACAATATTACACGCCTGTAAGACAGATTTATTATAGACCTTACAACAATAATAGACGACAGTTTGCTTTCAACAGACAGCAACCAAGCTATAGACCAAATGAAAATTCTGGCAGGTCCCAAAGATATGCCCAGACAGCTAGAAATAATTCTGAAAGAAACATCAGGTCAAACGTTCAAAGACGTCATAGAGAAATCAACAAAACACGAAATTCCAGAGCAACTAATCAAAACAGCGTAAACAGAAGAAACTCAAGATCAGTTTCTGAAGGAAATAACAGAACGAATAGAGTGTCAAATTCTAGGGCAGATAGAGCAGTTCAAAGTGTATATGACTCCAATAGAAGAGGTCAAATTTCTAGACAGAGTAATAGAAATATTTCTCAGAACACAGGAAGAACTGAACAGATAAGAAATAACAGTAGAAATACTAATGAAGTTTCTAGAAGAACTGTAAACAGGGGTAGCAGAGCAACTAAAAAAGAGAACGCAACGAACACGGTTAGGGCGAAACGTCCATCTTACAATAGAAGTACTTCAGATACAAAGAAACGCACAAGTTCTAGTCGTAGTAGAAGCTCAAGAAATCGATAATTCACTATTAAATTTTAATACCCCTTTTTGAAACTTTCAAAAAGGGGTATTTTATTTATATAAAATAAAGATTATGTGTTGAAAAAAATTATTCACTTACCTCATAATTCTCCCAACCCCATGAAAGTTCTGGTTTTTCAATTGGTGATTCCAAATCAAAGCCAATTGAAAATTTTATGGGTGATCCTATTCTTCTCAGATTGTAAGTGAACTGCTGCTCATCAACGGTAATCCACCATAAATTTGTTGCAGTGCCTGGTAGTAAATCAACTGTTTCCTGGTCTGCAGGAAACATTGCTAAGCCGTCGAACCCAGTGTTTGGAGTTACACCTCCATACATGGTTACTTCATCCTCTTTTCCGTCTTCCTGGCGATGATCGTGTTTCAATTGAATACCATTTTTAGTTTTGGTTAGTATCCAAGTTCTAGACCTATTTTCTCCAACGTTGAATGGAATATAGATCGTATCCTTTTTGACGTCCAGCACCTGCATCACTAATTTCTTCCCTCTAAAATCATCACCTTCGGGAGCTTCCAAAACTTCACCCTTAAAAGCTTTTCCCTTCAGGTTGGCGAGTCTGTTCCAAAATTCAAGATTCACCTTTTCTTCTGAATTTGATACTGCTGCTACTTCAGTTTCGGGCTCTGTAGTTTGATTTTCTGTAGGAGACTGACAACTCACAAGCGCTACTGTAAATAAAGTTATAAGTACGTGTTTCATATTTTTGTTTTGTGTTAAAGTAAGTAATTAAAAAAAGCCACTTTTCAAAAAAAGTGGCTTTAAATTAAAGAACAATTTGACTATGCTTCAGGATTAAGAATTTTCTCAATTCTTTCAACTCCGTCTTCCAGATGATATCTTGTCATTGTATCTCTAGTTCTGTTTATTGCTCGTCTCATATCTCTTTGAAGAGTTTTTAATTCTGCTCTTACAAGAGGTCTGATGTCACTAGTTTCCACATCTATATTACTTCTACTAATATACCTTCTGTATTGAGCAGGTACATTGGATTGCTTTTCAGTCATCAATTCGTGCATTCTAGTAATGTAAACTCTTTGAAGATTTCTTCTAATTCTGCTTATTTCTCCACCACTTCTCAATTCGCTGAAAAGACCAGTTCTTAAGTCTTCCATCATTTCAACAATAGTGTATGCATCATCATTGAGCTCTTCGTTTTCCATCATTCTAGCCATACGACCAAAATCAACAACATTGTTTAAAGCTCTTTCTTGGTAAGATTTGATTTTTTCTAAATAACCATCAAACTGAATCTTGTTGAAGATATCCTGATCAATTAACCATTCTGGAGTTTCAAAAAGCTCATCTTGCAAAAACTCCATAGCTCTCACTTGCTTATCTCTTGGCGCATGTGTATAAACTGCACCTTCCTGATCGTAAGTTTTATAGATTTCATAAACACCACCTATGTTAGCTGCTACATGACCCATGTATCGATTATACTGACCATAAACCTGGTTATAAAGATCATCAAGATCTTCGTAGTTTTTACCATCTTCAGCAGTCCATTCAATCAAGTTTGGAACAATTCTTTTAAGATTGGCAATACCATAAGCACTGGCTTCCATTGAGTCATCTCCAAGATCTTCAGTTTGAGAACTAGGATCGATAACTCCACCAGATTGTTGTTTTCCAAATCTGTAAACAGGATCTCCAGCTTTCTCCAGTATCCATTGATCTAAAATTTCTTTTTCTTCTTTTGGAGTTTTATCTAAAATCGGCTTATAACCCCAAGCGATAGAATATTTATCGTATGGACCAACATTTGGCATTAGCGACACATCACCATCTCCAGGTTGTGCTATGTAGTTGAATCTAGCATAGTCCATAATAGATGGAGCCGTACCGTTCTTTTTGGTAAACTCTGGATCTCTTAAATCTTCTACATCGTAAGCAACACTACTTCCCATGTTGTGTGGAAGTCCGAGTGTATGTCCTACTTCGTGAGAGGAAACAAAACGAATCAATCTTCCCATCACCTCATCTTTAAATTCTACTCCTCTTGCCTCTGGATTGATAGCAGCTGTTTGTACAAAATACCAGTTACGCAATAAGGTCATCACGTTATGATACCAGTTAATGTCTGATTCCAAAATTTCACCAGAACGTGGATCACTCACGTGAGGTCCGTTTGCATTTGGAATTGGAGAGGCTAAATACCTCACCACAGAGTATCTTACATCTTCTGGACTCCAGTCTGGATCTTCTTCCTTGGTTGGCGGATCCATAGCTATAATTGCATTTTTGAAACCTGCAGCTTCAAAAGCAACTTGCCAGTCTTCTATACCTTGCTTAATGTACTTTCTCCATTTTTCTGGAGTTGCTCTATCGATATAATAAATAATTTGCTCCTTAGGCTCTACCAATTCGCCATTTTTGAATTTTTCAATATCTTCCTCCTTTACTTCCAGACGGTAACGATCTAAGTAAGTAATAGTTTCTGACTTTTGGTTATCTAAACCATAGTCGGTTTGACGACTCGTAAACCAGCCAACACGCTGATCGAAATAGCGTCTTCTCATAGGGACTTTAGGTAAAAGCACCATGGAGTTACTGAATTTTAATGAGACAGATCCTGTACTAGAATTGGAAGGTGGCTCACCAGCATTAAAGGTTTTGACGTGTCTAATTTCAATATTTTCAGGATAACTTCTGATGGTGTCAATGTAAGATCGACTGTCATCCAAACGTGAGATTTTATAAGGCTTTCTCCTTCTACTTTGAAGGCCAATAGCTTCTACATCCTTGTTGAATAAATCTGTAACATCAATTACAGTGTTGTTGTTAATAGAATCTTTTTTGTAGGCTTTTACATCAAAAGAATATAAAATGGGCTCAAAATTAGAATTAACAACAGCTTGATTTATCGGCAAGGAATCTGCTGCTGCAATGTCATAAGAAACTACTCTTAAGTAGACTTTGTCGCCTTTTTTCTGCCAGCGAAGAACTTGTTCATTTTGCTTACCACCACCAAAACCAATGCCTTGAGCAGTTTGAGCGATTCTAGTAACCATCAACATCTCTCTGTTGAAAAGCGAATCGGGGATTTCGAAAAAATAATCTTCTTCAACTTTATGCACAGCAAACAGACCTTCGTCTGATTTGGCTTTGCTTGTTATGACTTTATTGTAAGGTTTTACTCCATTTTTGGATTCCTTTTTTGGAGAACTTGCAGCTGATTTACCATCTTTCTTACCCTGCAGGATAGAACATGATGACATCGAAACTACCATCCCCGCGACGAACGTGTAGTAAAGTAACTTTTTGATCATGATAAGTTTTAATTTTAAAACAATTGAGAATTATCAATTGTGGTTTAATGTAAGACTTATAAAGAGGTGAATGGTTTAATTTTAAGCATAAAAAAAACTCTGCTGCTACAGAGTTTTTTATTCATGTGTCGGCATTATTAATGTGGCAACTTACTTTTTAGAATACCATAAACAAAAGTTCCAAGAAGAGCTCCAAAAATTACAATCAGGATTGAACCAAATCCCGCGCCAGCAAGAACATACATTGGTCCAGGACAAGCTCCGGCAAGTGCCCAACCTAATCCAAATAAAATTCCGCCGATCAAGTAACGCGGTATACTCATCGCTTTGGGTTTCAATTCCATTTCTTTTCCTCCTACAGCTTTTAGATTGTTTCGCTTTATAATTTGAGTCCCAATGACACCAAGAGCCAAAGCAGATCCTATAATCCCATACATATGAAAAGATCCAAACTCGAACATCTCATAAATTCTAAACCAGGATGCAGCTTCAGACTTATACATCACAATTCCGAAGAAAGTACCTATAATTAAATATACTAGTGTTTTCATGTTTTAAAAGATTAAAGGGTATATAAAATTAATCATGATCAAACCTCCTATAAAAAACCCAATTACTGCAATCAATGATGGTAATTGAAGGTTGCTCAATCCAGAAATGGCATGACCAGAAGTACACCCGCCTGCATATCTGGAACCAAAACCAACAAAGAAGCCACCGATGATAAGAATAGCAAGAATTTTAGGATCACTTAAGCTATCTGTACCAAAAATTTCGGTTGGTAAATAAGCGTCTCCAGTACTTGTAATGCCGTAAGTTTCAAGTTTATCAGCAACATCTGGATTAATCTCTACTGTATTATCTGAAAGATAATTGGCTGACAAGAATCCACCTATGACTGCCCCTAAGACCACGATGAGATTCCACCGTTCCTTTTTCCAATCAAATTTAAAAAAGTCTGCAGCTTTACCCGCACCCCCAATAGAACAAGCGGTTCTCAAATTGGATGACATCCCGAATTGCTTACCTACAAAAAGAAGAGCAAACATAATCAATGCAATAAGCGGCCCCGAAACATACCAAGGCCAAGGATTTGTAATCCATTCCATAATTTCAAATTTTATGCAAATTAAAGCTATATTTCAGATACTCATTGTAACAATAGTTACTGATTGTTTATCAAGGTTAAAATTGAATTAACACTACTCCAGAACGTTTAAAAAGGTCTAATTTTATTTAAAATTTATAAAATGAAACTCACCTACATAACATTTGCAACTCTAATAATTTTTTCAGTAAGTACCTTAACGGCTCAACAGGAATACTTTGAGTACGGATTTAAAGGTGGAGTCAACTTATCCACTATTTCAGGAGACGTTTCATCCTCTGTTGAATCTAAAGCCTCAATGAATATAGGAATGTATGGATTATATAAAATCCTCCCAAAGTTAGGCATTCAGGCCGAACTGCTTTACTCAGAACAAGGGTTTACAAATGAACCTGTTCCTACAGACCAGAATATAGAGAAAATAGAGGAAGTTTTACGGATGCAATACATCAACTTACCCGTTTTAGCCAGTTATAATGTCGTAGAATATCTCTGGATAGAAGGCGGTATCCAAGTAGGTTATTTGGTAGATGCTGAGCTTGAAGAAGAAACCGTAACGATTGGTGATACTGGACAGGTCAACAGCCAAACCGTGACGAGAGGAAGAAAGGATAATTATAAAGATCTAGATGTAGGATTAGCCGGTGGTTTACGTTATAAGTTAAGCCAAAATTTTATGTTACAAGCAAGATACACCCAAAGTTTAAATGATATTGATGAGGTCACCGATGGAGATCAATTCAACAGCATTTTTAGCTTTTCGGTAGGTTATATATTTTAGTTTAGTCAATGATTAAATTTTGAGAGAAAATAACTATTCTGCTGTTTCCCGACCCTCCAAGTCTTTGTATCCAAATTTCAACATAGTCTTGTGGTTTTAATTCAACAGTTCCTGTAATTGAAATACTAGACACATTTCTAAAATTACTTACAAACAATATACTATTAGTTTCAACTAAAGTTGTCTCACCATTTTTTCTAATAAAGAATGTATAAAAAAGATCGCTTTGATCAAGACCTCTTACAGATAAAGATGCATTTATTCTAAACGTCCTTGAACTACTACCATTATAAGTGAGTCTATTGTTTAAATCAGTATCAGTAGTAAATCTCAACAAATTGGATGAAGATGTTTCACCTGTAAGTTTTAAAGCACCATTATTAGTTATAGTTTGAATATATCCTGTGCTTAAAGTTTGTGTTGTGTACAAATTCCCTGTAGAAACGTCGTCATACTCATCTTGAATACCAGAAGCTTGAACAAACCAATCTTTGGTAAAATTAAGATTGATTCCTGCTGTTGTATATTTATTGATATAACTTGCCGAAGAACCAGAAAACACTGTTCCATTAATAACACCGTCTCCTACATTCGGATCTTCAGAAACATCTATAGCAACAGCTCCACCATTTGCGATTGAAAATCCACTTGCTTTTTGTATCAAATCAAAGTTACCTACAAATTTTTCATAAGTTCCAGTATTATCAGCTTGCCAGGCTTGATTGTTGAGCAAGAGGTTATTTATATCAGAATAAACAACTCCATTTGAATTATCCAAGTATTGCACATTACTGAGAAAAACAAAACCTAAACCAGAGATTGTCCCTACGCTGGACATGCTGGCAATGATCGTATTCTGAACTAATAAAGAGGCTCCAGAAGTTATGTTGAATACATTACCTCCGCCTGTTATTGTAATATTTCTGATACTTCCACCACTTCCTTCAAAAGCATTACCATTAGGTTTAACTAGTATATCCTCGCTAGGGTCTAAACCCGCAACATAAGCTCCATTTAAAATGATAGGTGTGTCCAAAACAACTCTACCATTGATCTCATAAAAGGTATTCGTGTCTAAAGTTATTTTTCCACTAGAAACTTTAGGGAAATCGTCTTGACTTTTCACCAATACATAATTATCGCGTTCCAATCGTGATGAATTAAGACGTTCCCAGCTAGATTCTGAGCTATTATAGAAGTAATAAGACTGCTGGTCTGTATCAAAAACTGTGAGTCCATTACCTGGATCCGGGATAGCATTTCTCTGCGCTGAAGTCATTCTAGGTAGCAAAACACCCTCCGTGGTAGAGTCTACATCAAGAATAGAAGATGCTGATGGTGAATCCGTTCCTATACCGACCTGAGCTGAAATCATATAAGTCGATAACAAAACAAAAAAGATTAAATTAAGGCATTTTATCATGATATAATAACTTTATATTGTTGCAGATTTATTAATTTTGCTTAATGAAACAGATTTTTATACAATTAATTTTTATAATTATATCAAGCAACCTGTACTCTCAAATTAGTATAGCTGAGAATACTCAAATCACTTTAAAAAATGAAACTAACCTAAACATATCAGGTAATTTTAAGAATAATGGGGCCATATATGGTTCTGGCGTTCTTAATCTTGTTGATAGTAAATCCCAATCCATTTCTGGAAACGGCATCATAGAAAATTTTAGAGTGGACAAGAATGGTGGTCAAGCTGAAATCACTGAAGGAAATCAAGATGTTTTCAGGGGTTTTGAAATCCACGGTGGGAATTTTTCTCCAAATGCCAGATTAACACTTAAAAGTAATGATACGCTTACAGCTCAAATTGGAATAAATACTGGAGGAATTATTAACGGAGATGTAATTATTGAACGCTTTATCCCAAAATCCAATAGAGCATATCGCTATTTTTCTTCACCGGTATCAACATCTGAAAGTATTCTGCAAAATCTACAGGAAGGGCAAAATAATTCAGGAACCAACTATCCAGAAGACAACATCGATACTATTTCTGGTTTTGGAACTCACATCACAGGGTCTACAACTGGACAAGATGGATTTGATGCCACACTAACTGGTAATCCATCATTTTTTAGCTGGAATGCGGATCCACAATCCTGGTCTTCACTTAATAATACCGAATTAAGAACCTTAGCTAAGGGTGAGAGTTTTTCTTTGTTAATTAGAGGCAGCCGAGCGACTAGTCTAAACTCAAATACAGCTATAGGCCCAGAGACTACTTTAAGACTCACAGGAAATCCAAGCATTTTGAATTTTTCAAAAAACATTCCTTTAGAGATAGCAAACAGTTATATCTTACTTGGAAACCCGTACCATGCAGCAATAGATGCTAACCTTTTTCTTGGTCGCAATGCAGGATTGAATACAAATTTTATTTACGTTTTCGACCCAAGCCTAAACAGTCGAGGCGGCTATGCCACTGTTGAATTACCAAGCGGGACCAATGAGCAAGGCTCTGAAGCAAACCAGTTTCTACAACCATGGCAAGCAGTATTTATAGAAGCCACAAATGCTTCTCCTACCACTTTAAACCTAAGCTTTACTGAAGGTGATAAAAAAGTATCTGAGCCTCAAGTTGAAATCTTTAGCACATTATCTAGAATCGATCTGAAATTACAGAGTGACAATAAAACAATTGATGCTGTCAGCCTAAAATTGAAAGACGGAGCAAATTCAGAAGTAGATGAAAGAGACGCTAAAAAGTTTTGGAATCGGGATGAAAATATTTCAATTTATTCTCACAATACTTATTTGAGTATAGAAGAAAAGGCTTTTTCAAAAAATCATGACACCATCATGATTCACACCTACCAAAAACTTAAGGAGAGTTACAAACTTCTAATCGAGAGCTCAAACTTATCGGAAACCAAGGTTATTTTAAAAGATTTCTATTTAGATAAAGACTACCTCCTGGAGCCAAGCCAGGATTTACTTATTGATTATGAGGTTGCAGATAGTGAACCAGAGCTCAGGTTTGGTCTGATCATCGGAGATGAAACTTTATCAAATGAAGAATTTACTTCTGATCACTTTCAGGTCTACCCCAACCCAGCTACAGATGTTTTGAATATTGAAACCGTAAGTGGTTCATATCAAAAATTAAATTTTAAAATTTATTCCCTTTTAGGGCAGAAAGTGGCTGAAGGTAATTTCGAAAATCAAGAAAGAATCTCAAACTATGACATTTCCACATTTTCTGCTGGAGTTTACCTGCTTGTTATTACTAATGATAACAACCTAAAAGAAACTCTGAAGTTTATTAAAATTTAAGCCTGCTTTTTGTCTTCTAAAACCTGAAGATAACCTTCAATTACCGCATAAATTTTGGTTAGTTGTGCTTCTGTAATCACATATGGAGGTAAAATATAAATCGTCTTTCCTAGAGGTCTTAGGAATATTCCTTTACTCATAAAATAGCTAAACATCTCATCTCTCGCATTTCCATAGCGTTCCATTTCTACATTAAGGTCCAAGGCCAGAATTACTCCTATTTGTCGAACCTCGCGTATTAGTTCATGCTTGCGCATCTTATCGGCAAACATCTGGTTAAGACTCATTATAGTTTTGATCGCTTCTTGAATTTCTTGAGATTGTAGCAATTCCAAACCAGCAATAGCAGCTGCACATGCGAGTGGATTTCCTGTGTAGGTATGACCATGAAAAAGTCCTTTAGAAACTTCATCGGCGTAAAACGCTTTGTAAATCTTTTTAGTACAACTCGTGATGCCCATACCAACCATTCCAGCAGATAAGGCTTTACTCAAACACATCACGTCTGGCTTTTCCGATAAATAGTCTGACGCAAAGTTTTTACCCGTTTTTCCAAATCCAGTCATCACCTCATCGGCGATACAAATCACATCGTTGGCTTTGCACAACTTAAGCACTTCATTGAGACCATTGAGGTCATAAGTTTGCATCGCTGCAGCTCCCTGCACCAAAGGCTCGTAGATAAATCCTGCAATGGCATGCTCTTTCAGGATGGATTTCAATTGAGTGATGACCTCTGCATTATTTTTACCATTGGGTTTTGGAATTCTCCTCACTTCAATAAAATGATCCTCAAAAGCACCATTGTAAACCGATAAACCTGACACCGACATAGCTCCAAAGGTATCGCCATGAAAACCATCTTCCAGGGCCAGCATCACCTTCTTATTATTTCCAAGATTATGATGATACTGCAACGCCATTTTTATACCGATCTCGGTCGCCGTTGAACCATTGTCGTTGAAGAATAATTTTGCCTGGTTTTTAGGTAAAATCTCCATTAGTTTTTCAGACAACTCGACTGCAGGTTCATGCGTAAATCCACTGAAAACTATTTGATCCAAAGTTTCCATTTGTGCTTTCACTTTCTTTACGATGTGTGGATGACAGTGACCATACATGCTGGTGTACCAGGAAGCTATGGCATCAATATATGTTTTTCCGGATTCATCCTTCAGCAAGGCTCCTTTTGCAGACTTGATAGCTAATAATTCTGAATTAAGTTTATGCTGAGTAAGCGGATGCCAAATGTATTTTTGATCACGTTTGGAAATTGAGGGTGTTGTAAAAGGAATAGAGATATGTTTGCCAAAAAGTTTCATGATCTTGGATTTGTTACAAAGTTAAGCTTCTTAAAGCTAGTAAATATTTCTTCTGAATTTAATCTCGGTGACTTAAAGCTTTTCTAAATTCAGCTTAAGTTTTTCAGCATACTTAAGAACTACATCTTTTGAAAAGCTTGCTTCTTCAGAAATCCTTCCGATGAATGGGAGTTGAGTTTTCTCTAAAATGATCTGTTCTGTGCTTGGGTATTCGTCTCCACTGAAAATAAGTCCGATGTTTGAAAATCCCCGGCTTTTCAGAACTTCTACAGATAATAAAGTATGGTTGATACTTCCCAAGTAATGCCTGGAGACCAAAATGATCTTATCAGTCTTTTCTATCAAGTCAACGATACAGTCCTTAGCATTAAGCGGTACTAAAAGTCCACCTGCACCTTCAATAACCAGATTATTATCTGTTTCAGGTCTTTTAATATTTTCAAGTCTAATTTCAACATTATCGATTTCTGCAGCAGCATGTGGACTCATAGGCGTTTTCAACGCGTACGCATTTTTGAAAAATCTAGATTTTGAATTGGCTACCAAGGCTTTGACTTTATGCGTATCAGAATAGTCTAAATCGCCAGCTTGAACCGGTTTGAAATAATCTGCTTGTAAAGCCTCAGTAACGATAGCGGAAACCACAGTTTTACCGACGTCAGTTCCTATTCCTGTAATAAAATAAGTACTAGTCATTTGGCTGATAATTTACGGGGAGCATTCCTCCCATTCTACCTATGCTCATTTCTCCATCAAAAAGAATTTCGTTAATATTAGTATGGTTACCAAAATTATCAACATAAAATTCTTTAGTCTTAAAAATTATATCAGAGCGGTCTCCTTTGTAAAAGAGTGCTATGCTTTTTCGAAATTTATCACCAGTTGATGAGTTGTTTTTATTCAGTACATCTAAATCATTCCCAACTAAAGTCACCAGATAGCTATCTTCATAGGTTTGCACTTCAAGTGATCCTGAAATTCTTACTTTACGCTTCACCTTCTTAAATTCAAAAACATCTGATGCATTTACTAATTCTGATTTATGAAACAACTGATATTGTTGTCTCTTTAAATCTCCGTCACATAAGCTGTTGAAAAAGTGCATCGATGATCCATAATAAGCTTTTAAGCGTCTTCTTTTGGTTCTTCTTGTTTCCTCTGCACTATTTTGAAAAAAAGACGTTCCTCCAAAATAGTTCGTCTTTTGGTAATCCGAGTCTAAAGTCACTTTTGAAAATTCTGAAACAAAATCAACCAAATCAAACTCTACTTTATAGCCTAATTCTTTATTCAAAATTTGAATAGGTTGTCTTGAGGATGCGTACAGGCTTTTTTCATTTTTATCGTAGAAGAATTTAATCGCTTCCTCGTTTTGAATTATTGCTTTTCTACCAGCTTTAGTTTTTCCTAAAAAGTCTCTTTTGAAAGCTTCCAACATTTCTTCTCTAGAAAAAAGAGAGGCATCCAGGACCACTTCATCCAATCGATTCTCTTCAGGTTTTAAAGTGATTTTATAATCTTCACCAGGCTTGGGATTATCTAAATAATAAGTTTTATATCCAAGATACCTTACAACAAGTGTTAGATTCAATTGCGGATTATAATCAATATTAAAGCTCCCATCTTTTTTAGAAAGTGTCCCGACAGTACTACCATCATAATATACTGTAGCTTGAGAGAGAGGCTCGCTATTATCATCTACAATCACACCCGTGACCTGTTGAGCCATAAGAATTGGACATAAAATAAAAACGAGAAGGAATAAAACTGATTTCATATTAGTTGATTAGTTCTGACAATTTAATTAAAGCTTTTGAAATTTCCTGTTTTGTATTAAAGCTATGCAAACAAAACCTCAACCGTTCTTTACCTTTAGGCACTGTTGGTGACAAAATAGGTCTGACGTCATACCCCTCCTGCTGAAGTTGCTTTGAAATCGACTTTACTTTTTCGTTTCCTCCTATGACGCAGGATTGAATCGCCGACTGACTGTCAATAAAAAATCCTGTCAGATTATTTAACCCTAACTGATCTCGAAAATAATCGATGTTTTGCCTTAAAGCATCAAAGTCTTGGAAATTGGACTCAAAATAAAGATGTCCAGCCCAATTTCTGGCTGTAGTTTCCACACTAGGTGCGGTGGTATAAATGAAGCTTTTTGCATAATTAACGAGATACGCTTTCAAATCATTGGACCCTAAAATTACTGCACCGTGTGAACCAAACGATTTTCCGAAAGTGATAATCCTAGCGAATATTTCCTGACTATAAGACACAAGCCCTTTTTTTGAAATTGTACCTATAGAATGCGCTTCGTCCAGTATGAAATACGCTGCGTATTGATCACATAAGTCTACAAACTTCTCTACATCCGCACTATCACCATCCATTGAGAAGACATGCTCTGTAATGACATAGATGGTATCAAATTGGTTTTGAAATTTGGCGAGTTTGTCTTCTAAATCCTTTAGATTGTTATGTTGAAATTTATAGGATTTAGCTTTACTCAAGGCAATACCATCTCTTATAGAAGCATGACACAGTTCATCATACAAGATCAAGTCCTGGCGTTGCCCTACAGAAGAAAGCAACCCTAAATTTGCGTCGTAGCCTGAGTTGAAAACCGTGGAAGCTTCAGAATCGTAATACTGTGATAGGAAAGACTCAAAGTCTTCAATCATGTCATAATTACCAGTAAGGAGTCTTGAGCCTGTCGCGCCATGAAGCTTATTGGAATACGCATTAAGCTTTTCTAGAGCAAAATCAGAAACAAATTTATTTTTTGAAAATCCCAGATAGTCATTGGAAGAGAAATCTATAAGTTCCGGGCTTGGTCTTTTAAGCGATCTTAAAGCTCCTTCCTCAAGACGCTGAGTTAATTTTTGCTTTAGGGAATCTGGAAAAATAAATTTAGGATTTTGATTTGGCTTCTTCATCATTTTTCTCCATTTTATCCAGGCCCTTTAGATCGTGAGTTGTCTTGTTATATTTACCCTTAAGATCATCTATATACGAGTTTTCCCAAAGTTTATTACCTATGAAATAAGAGGTTCTTCCTATGAGATGAGCCCCCACAGGAGCAGTGATCAAAATGAAAATTATAACAGCCAACACTCTCGTGGTAACCGACGTTTCCAAGAAAAATAAAGCTGCAGCAACAAGTAATAAACCAACACCAAGTGTTGCTGCTTTGGTATTTACTGAAATTCTTAAATACTGGTCTGGCATTCTTAACGTTCCTATAGCCGCTAATAGAACAAAAAGAGCTCCTAGACCTGATGTAATGTAAACTAAAATATCAATCATTTTTATTTCTTTTTTCTAGATAATAAGCAAAGGCAACGGTGCCTAAAAAGGCGATAAGAGCAAGAACAAGTGAGATGTCCAAAAATGTTGGTTTATTACTTAAGATACTATAAATGGCTATTATACCGATACCTATAGTAATTAATAAATCTAAAGCGACTACTCGATCTACGATACTAGGTCCCTTAAAGAATCTTATAAATACCAATAGCGATGAGATCGACAAAATGGGTAATATGATATAATATAAATAGTCGTGTACGTTCATCTCAATATTTCTAGTAAGCGTTTTTCGAAGCCTTGTTTAATATCTTCTATAAAATCTTTTTTATCTACCACATACATAGCATGTATATACAAAACACTTCGGTCTGTAGACACATCCAAAGCCAGAGTTCCCGGGGTAAGTGTAATTAAATTTGCTAAAAGCGTAATTTCCAAGTCTGTTTTTGCATCCAATGGTAAGCCTACAATACCAGGCTTCATGTTTAAATTGGGTGTACTTACTTCAAACGCCACCTGGATATTTGCCTTTGTTAACTCCCAGAAAAAAAATAAAACGAAACTTATTATCTTGGGAACAATCTTGAAGTATTTTTTGGAGGCTTTTTCTTCGTTTCCACTTATGATCCAAAGAATAATAAAACTAAGTCCAAATCCGAATATAAAATTGTTGAAGTTGTATTCTCCTGACAAGAATACCCAGATAAGCATCAATAATATGTTGGAAAGAAATTTAGTTTTCATCTGGTGTTATCGTTTTAAAACTGCGTTGATGTACATTTCATTATTCATTAGTTCAGTTGCAATTCTTTGAGACAACTGCTGAATGTGTTCTGCACCAAAACCTATATATAAAGTTACAAAAGTTAGAAACGCCACAGGAAAAACAAAAGTGAACTTTTGTCCTAAGCGCAATTGGTCAAAATAAATGAATTTCTTTGGAAAATTGATTTTCGGTTGATCTTTCCAAAACACTTCAGCCCATAATTTTGCAATGACGATGAGAGTAATTAAACTTCCAAAAATTAAAGCTCCAAAAAACCAGTATTCTTCAGCATTAAAACTGGCCAGGATAAGAGATATTTTAGGCCAATAGCCTGACAGTGGTGGTATTCCTACCAAAGAGAAAAGCGGGATTGCCATCAACAAACTCAATTTGGGATAATTGGCATAGAGACCTCCGAGTTTTTTCATGTTGGTTGTGGTCTTGATTCTGTAAATCAATCCGCTTATCAGGAATAGATTGGTTTTGATGATAATATCATGTATTAAATAAAAGATCACACCAGCCATAGCCACTTCTGTAAACAAGGCTAATCCTCCAATCATAAATCCAATATGGCAAATGATAAAGTACATAAATACTTTCTTGATGTTGTTCTGAATTATCGCTCCTACTCCACCACTAAAAATGGTCATGATTGCCATGCTAAGTAATAAAGTGGTTAAAAATGAACTTCCTACGTAAATCAAAGTAAAGACTCGGATTAAGGCATAGACTCCAACTTTGGTAAGCAAGCCAGCAAAAATAGCAGACACTGCCGATGGTGGAGTATGATAAGAAGCTGGAAGCCAAAAATACAAGGGAAATATCGCTGATTTAATACCAAAACCAACTAAAAAAAGAACTGCGCTTATGTCTATAAGAGTTGTGTTTTCGACCTCAGCAATTTTTAGAGAAATATCTGCCATGTTAAGCGTCCCAACGAGTCCGTAAAGAACTCCCAGAGCCGTCAAAAATATCATGGAAGCAAAAAAGTTAAGCGCAAAATATTTTACAGCGCCTTCCAGCTGATTTTTTTCTCCACCGATACTTATCAACACAAAAGAACTGATAATGATGATCTCAAACCAAACGTAAAGGTTGAAGATATCGCCTGTTAAAAAAGCACCGTTGAGCCCCAAAAGCAGAAAATGAAATACGCTGAAATAGCCAAAACGCAATCTTGCCTTGATGACAGAAATTGTTGAAAAAACAGACACTGCAAAACCTGCAATTGCTGTTAGCAAAACGAGAGTGACCGCAAGCATATCTCCGACAAATACAATCCCAAAGGGAGCAGACCAATTTCCAGATTCTACAATTTGTGTCCCATTGTTGTACACATGAATAAATGCCCAAATTGCAACGCACAAAGCCAACGCATTCCCCACAATACTTACGACCTTTTGGAAATTGACTTTGTTCCAAAAAAACATCAATAGTATGCTAAAAAACAGATGAACTACAAGTGGTAATATAATGATATCGTTTGTCATGAATCTTCGTCTGTGGTGTTAAGTTGATCTAGATCGTCTGTCTTTAATACTTTATAAGCCCGTTTTACAAGGATAATAGCAAACGCTTGTAAACCAAAACTGATAACGATGGCTGTAAGAATTAAAGCCTGAGGGATAGGATCTGCATAAACCCCCTCAAGAACTTTTTCTGCTGAATCTATAATTGGAGGCTCCCCTTTGGTAATTCGTCCAAGTGTAAAAATCAATAAGTTGACACCGTTCCCTAATAATATAATACCAAAAATAAACTTTACCATACTTCTGCGTAAGATCATGTATATGCCTGAAGCATAAAGAACACCGGTTATAATTGCTAATATTATTTCCATTTATACAGATTCAGAAATTGTAAATATGATAGTTAAGGCCGATCCTATAACAACCAGATAAACCCCTATATCAAAAAATAAAGGAGAACCTAGGGCCCCAATAACTGGTATCGGATTTTCTGCCCAAATCCCTGTCATCATCGGTAAATCTGCCAATATCATAGGAGATATTCCACTTAAAAAAGCTACCATCAATCCAACAGGCATCAAAAAGCCAGGGTGAAATTTTAGAATGCCTTTTGTTTTATCCAATCCATTTGAAAAAGCATCTAGTACAAAGGCTATGGCGGCCACAAGACCTCCAACAAAGCCTCCACCAGGCAAATAATGACCTCTTAACAAGATAAATACTGAAAACAGTAATAGTACTGGAAGGAGGTAACTCGAAGCAGATTTTAAAATAATGGTTCTCATTTTATTTTTTATCTCTTGTTTTCAATCTTAATTTTAACAATCCAAAAACGCCTAAAGCAGCAACAATCAATACCGAAATCTCTATCATGGTATCAATGCCTCTAAAGTCGACTAAAATAACATTGACCACATTTTTACCATGGGCAAGTTTGTAAGCATTCTCAGCATAAAATTCTGTAATCTCGGCATTTTTAGGTTCTTTCAGAACTCTTAAAATAAGTAAAGTGATCAGTATCCCAAAACTAACGGATAACACACCGTGTTTTATTCTAAGCCATTTATTAGAGAAATTGAGGTATTTGGGCAATTTATAAAGCACTAACACAAATAGAATAACCGTAAGTGTGTCTACTGAAAACTGGGTCATCGCTAAATCTGGTGCGCTATAAAATAAAAACAGTAAACTAAATGATAATCCAACCACTCCAAGAGCAGCAACAGCAGCTAAACGTGATTTTGTAAAAACGGTATAAAGAACGCCCATCAGGAGCATTAACAAAATAGAAATTTCATAAATTGTTAAATCAGCTAAAGTTGAAAAATCAAGGGTTAGGGAGAAATCTGAGAAAATAAGGTAGCCTAAAAGTAAAATTAAAAAGGCAACAATAACAGAAATATAATGCCTTAAATATCCAGTTTGGAAAAAGTTCGTCCACAATCTGGAAAATTCTGCAAAACCTTCAGATAATTTCAAAGTCAGGTCTTTTGGGGCAATTACATCCAATCTGGCAATTGCGTTTTCCAGGTTATGTTTTGGTTTCAATGTAAAGTAAAGAATAACACCAATTGTAATTGTAATGGCACTTAAGCCTAAAACTGTATTAAAGCCATGCCATAATTTTAAGTGAAACTCTTCAAATTCTATCACTTGTGTCATTGCGATAGGCTTCGCAAAAGCTGTTTCAATAAGTCCTGGGAAAATACCAAACACAATTCCTGCAAAGGTCATTATGAGTGGAGGCATCCACATCAATGGGCTAGGCAAATGCAGTTTTTCAAATTTCTGTGGAAGCTTACCCATAAACGGTTTTACACCAGCTACAAATCCTCCATAAAACAATAAAATTTTGGTAAGTATAGCCAAAACTGTAAGAAATATTGCAGCGTCTTTAAAGTGCAATGTCGCTTCATAGATCAAATCCTTTCCTACGAAACCAAGAGTTGGTGGAACACCACCACTTATAAGTGCAGCGATAAAACCAGCTATAGCTACAGGGAGCAAAACCTTTCTCAATCCTGATAACTGTGTGACATCTCGAGTCCCTGTTTCATGATCTATAATTCCGGTGATAAGGAATAATGAAGCTTTATATAAGGCATGCACTACAATAAAAACGGCTGCTGCAACTAGGGCAGCCTGAGTACCAATTCCTATTAAAAACACTAAAATTCCTAAAGCTGAAATCGTGGAATATGCCAAGATTCCTTTAAGGTCCGTTCTAAAAATGATATGAATAGCAGAATAAACCATGGTAACGGCGCCAACAACTATTAAAATCGTATGCCAGATATCGTCTCCATTTAAGATAGGAGTCATTCTAAAAAGAAGATAAATTCCAGCCTTTACCATAGTTGCAGAGTGCAAATAGGTAGAGACGGGTGTTGGTGCTTTCATAGCTCCTGGCAGCCAAAAATGAAATGGAAACTGAGCCGATTTTGTGAAAGCTGCTGCAAATATGAGAAGTAGAATAAGAAGATAATGAGAACTGTCGGTTATCACATCTCTCATCATGACCATTTCGGAAATGCGGTAGGTTCCTGCGACGTCGCCCAGCAAAACAGCACCACCTAAAAGTAATAAACCACCAATACCAGTAATCCCCAGAGCTGTAAGTGCAGATTTTCTGGAATCGGCTTTGTCATTGTTGAAACCAATTAAATAAAATGAAGAAATACTAGTTAACTCCCAGAAGATAAATAGCGACATGATGTTGTCTGAAAGAACCAAGCCCAACATAGCGGCCATAAACATGCTCAAATAGCCGTAAAAACGATCCAGGTATTTATGGTCTTTTAGGTAAGCAGAGGTATAAAGAAAAACTAGAGAACCCACTCCTGTGATCATCAAAGCAAAAAGAAGTGCTAGACCATCTAGCGTAAAACTTAAGTTGACACCAAAACTTGGTATCCATTCATAGTTTTCATAAATGACCTTACCGTTTGCAATCTCGGGTAGAAATGTAAGAAAATATATAAAAAGACTGAGAGGAATTAAAGATGATAGAACAGCAAGTTTACCCCTAAAATAAGATCCTGCAAAAACCAGAAATAAAGAAAATAAAAATCCTAAAAGTACTGCTCCAAGCATGCCTTAATTTATTTTTTTACAAATATATTGATATTTCACAAAGAGAGCGGTCGTTTGTATACTTTGAACGAAAGCTTATTACCTTTATGATAGTTTACAAATAAAATGCCATTGAATATACAACAGCTTACTTATGAATCTTAAAACTTGATTTAGTTTAATGTAGACTCTACAGATATTTTTGTGTCTAACAATTTTGAAATAGGGCAATTCTTTTTTGCTTTTTCAACAAGTTCATCAAATTTACTTTGACCTATTTTATCAATTTTAGCTTTCAAAATGAGGTGAGATTTGGTAACAGTTCCGTCCTTCAAAGTGACTTCTCCTTTAGTCTCTAAACTTTCCGGGGTAAATTCTTCTTCCGTCAAAAAAGCAGACAATTGCATAGCAAAACAACCGGCGTGAGCAGCGGCAATCAACTCTTCTGGGTTGGTTCCTTTCCCTTCTTCAAACCGAGATTTAAATGAGTATGGAGTTTGATTCAATATTCCACTTTGCGATGAAATTGATCCCTCACCTTCTTTTATATTTCCTTTCCAAACTGCCGTTGCATGTCTAGTCATAATTATTTTTTTCTAAATTTAGATATTATTCTCTGCACGCATTTAGTTTTCAAATAACATTAACCAATTTATACAGTCTAAGACCTGCTAATTCTCAGATTGGAATTGACTTATAAGTTCTTTTGCTTTTTCTTCATCACTCTCCTTGACTAAAAGTTCATAATGTCCAAATAGACCAGCATAAGAAGAATCAGAATTATCAAGTTCTAAACATTCAATCCCTTCAGAGTCAAGAAGATTTTTAATTCCCATTAGTTGAACTTTAGATTTTGTTGTGTATACTTTTGTTTTCATAATAATAGGTTTTAATTAATCCTCTTCTTCCATACCATTCCAACCTCTGGCCTTGATAGGAATTTTTGTATTCATTCTTGAAATTAAGTGGATACCCTCACTTTGTTCTGCCATGTGTCCAATGACAGTAAGATTGGGGTTTGCTTTTATTTTTTCAAAATCAGATTGATCGATTGTAAATAAAAGTTCATAGTCTTCTCCTCCATTCAAAACTACAGTGGTAGAATCCAACTCAAACTCTTCACAAGTCGAAATACACAATGGATCCAAAGGTAATTTATCTTCAAATAAATTAGCACCTACTTTGGAATGCTTGCATAAATGCATCAATTCTGAAGATAATCCATCGCTAATATCGATCATAGACGTTGGTTTTACTTCCAAAGCCTTCAGCAGTTCTACAATATCTTTTCTGGCTTCTGGTTTTAATTGGCGTTCTACGATGTAAGTGTATTTTTCAAGATCGGGTTGAGCATTAGGATTCACTTTAAAAACTTCATTTTCCCTCTGCAAGACTTTCAGACCCAAAAATGCACCACCCAAATCCCCGGAAACAACCAATAAATCATTTGGCTTGGCTCCACTTCTATAGGTGATATCTTCAGATTTCACTTGCCCTATTGCAGTAATGCTTATGGTTAAACCCTTAATTGCTGAAGTCGTGTCACCACCAACCACATCGACATTATACAAATCCGCTGCAGCTGTAATCCCACTGTATAACTCTTCCAAAGCTTCTACTGTAAATCTGTTGGAACAGGCAATGGATACTGTGATTTGCTGAGCTTCAGCATTCATAGCGTACACATCGGACAAATTGACCATCACAGCCTTGTAACCTAAATGTTTAAGTGGCATATAAGCCAGATCGAAATGAACACCTTCTACCAAAAGATCTGTGGTGACAACCGTATGTTTATCGTGATTCAATACTGCAGCATCATCACCTATGCTTTTTACAGTCGAAGTGTGTTTCACTTTAAAAAACTGAGTAAGGTGATCTATTAAACCAAATTCTCCTAGCTCTGATAGTTTAGTTTTGCTGTCTTTAGTATTTTGAAACATGGGTTTTATTTTAAAAACACAAAGTTAATTAAAGGATTTTGAAACATTGAAACTATTTGTTAAGAGTCAAATTCGAAACCTAGTAATTCACAGTCCAAAAAAAGAATGGATAACTTTATTCTAAACCGCCTGTTTCCTGAATTTTAGTTAGCTTTAGACAAATTGATTGCCGTTTCGATCAAAGCTAAATGAGAATAAGCCTGTGGAAAATTTCCCAGTAGGCGTTTGGTTTCAAAATCGATATCTTCACTCATCAAGCCTAAGTGATTGGAAAAACCTATCAATCGTTCAAATTGCCTTCTAGCCTCCTCCACTTCTCCTATTTTATTTAAACTGTTGATATACCAGAAGGTACAGATCGTGAATGACGAACTTGGCAAGCCGAAATCATCCTCATTTTTATAGCGATACAAGAGTCCGTCATTGGTCAAATCTTTGCCAATGGCTTTTACCGTACTAATGTATTTGGGGTCTTTAGCATCAATAAAACCATAAGATTCCATTAATAATACGGAGGCGTCCAAATCTTTGGAACCGTAAGATTGAGTAAAAGCTTGCATTTCTTCATTCCAGGCGTTTTCTAAAATATCGTTTTTGATGGCTTGTTCCAGAGTTTTCCATCTCTCGAGCTTAGAAGTTTTATTGAATAATTCTGAAATTTTAATAGCTCTATTAATAGCTACCCAACACAGTACTTTGGAAAAGGTAAAATGACGATCTTCTGTTCTAAATTCCCAAATCCCCTTATCTGGTTCTTGCCAGTGTTTGCCCACCACCCAGGCAATGCCCTTGGTAATGGTCCACAATTCTTCCTTGTTATCGGTATCATTTTTAAATTTTACCAATTCCTGATGAATAACGTCTACCAGGATTCCATAAATGTCATTTTGCTTTTGCGCATAAGCCGCATTTCCAGTTCTCACCGGCTTTGAATCTTTGTATCCGGAAAGATGAGTCAAAATCTTCTCTGTAAGTTCCTTCTCTTTATTAATGCCATACATGATTTGAAGCTTCTCATTTTTATCTGGAATCAAATCAATGATAAATTGAAGATAGCGCTTGGTCATTCTTGTATGACCGAGTTGAGAAATCACTCTCACTACCATAGAGGCATCCCGGACCCAGCAGAATCTATAATCCCAATTCCTCACTTCCCCAATAGTTTCTGGTAAGGAAGTGGTCGCCGCAGCAAGGATAGCGCCTGTTTTATCATAACTCAATAATTTAAGGGTCATTGCACTCCTCAAAATCAAATTGTTATAATTTTCAAAACGCGGAGTGTTGTCGGTCCAATTGATCCAGTAGGCTAATGTATTTTCATAATCCAAATTTATAGAATCCATGCTTGGCAACTCAATTTTTTCATTATAAGACATCAGAAAAAAAGCATCTTCAGTAAGTTTAATTTCTTCAGAATTTGCCACTGCTTCTTTTGAAAGTGACGTATACAGGAATAAAGTATCAAATTCATCCTCTTCTGTAAGAGCAACAATAAAATCTTTTTTGATATAAATCTCTGTATTGCCTAAAGCATATTCCAATTTTGGAGAGTAGTCTACTTTAAGTTTTGGTTCTCCCTTAGTAACTTTTAAATATCTTATGACTTCGGGAGGAGCATGATAAGTCTTATCATTTTTTTTATAACGAGGCAAAAAATCATACACTTCAAATGAGGCTTCTTCTGAAGTGAATTCTGTTTTTAAAATGCAAGTATCTTCAACATAAGTTTGGGTAACGGTATAGGAACCTCCAACATTGAACGCAAAGTGTCCTCCTTTCTTATCATCAAGCAATTTTGCAAATACAGAAGCTGAGTCAAACTCAGGTAAACAACACCAATCTAGTGATCCTGTTTCAGAAACTAATGCGGCCGTTCTACAATTTCCTATGATTCCGTAATTCAAGTTATTCATATGTAAAGTTTATTTAATCAAATTATCGATCTCCCTAATAAAATTAGGGGGTTGACTTTATAATAAATCTAAATTTCGGTACAAGCCCCTTAAAATTAGACCCTCTATGAGAGATTAAAATCTTATTTTTATAAAAATAAGTGAAATAATTCAACCAAAAGAATTTTTTTGAGATGAATAAAACGATAATTGTTTCGAACCGACTACCATTGCAAGTAAGCATCAATGACAATAAGCTTGAAGTCACCCCTAGTGTAGGTGGACTGGCAACAGGACTCAAAACAGTACATAAAGATGGGAATGGGATTTGGATAGGCTGGAGTGGCCTGACTAGTGAAGAATTTAATCCCGAACTAGAAGCTAAAGTCAATAAAGCTGTAACCAAAGAACAATGTGTAGCTGTAGATTTGACTCAAAATGATCTGGATCATTACTATTATGGTTTTAGCAATCGTGCCTTATGGCCTTTATTTCACTACTTTATAGAGTATACCGAATACAACCCGGAATCCTGGGAAGTCTACAAAAGCGTTAACCAAAAATTTGCTGATAAAGTCCTGGAACACGCGGAAGACGGTGACAAGGTTTGGATTCAGGATTATCAGTTATTGTTGGTTCCGGCTATGGTCAAAGCCAAGAAACCAAATATTTCAATTGGGTTTTTCAATCATATTCCTTTTCCGTCCTACGAGATTTTCAGAACCTTCCCCAAACGAAAAGAACTTCTGGAAGGCATGCTAGGCGCAGACCTTATTGGTTTTCATACCTACGACTATGAACGACACTTTTTAAGTTCGGTTAAACGGATTCTAAGCCTGGAGGTGAATTTCAATAAAGTGACTTACAACAATCGCATCATAAAAGTGGATTCTTTTCCAATGGGAATTGACTATGATAAATTTGAACAGGCCGCTTTGGACCATGACCAAATGAATGAAGATGAAAAATCTGAAATTCAAAAGCGTCTCGACCAACATCTTCAAAAGGATGACGGCGTCAAAATGATTCTGTCCATCGACAGGATGGATTACACCAAGGGGATTCCAAACAGGATCAAAGCCTTTGAATACTTTTTAAAAAAGTATCCTCAATTTCAGGAGAAGATTCGATTGATCATGCTGGCCGTCCCATCAAGGTCTCAGGTGCCTCAATATCAAAAATTAAAACAAGAAACCGACGAACTTGTTGGCAGGATCAATGGCGAATTTTCTACAGTAAGCTGGACGCCAATTTGGTACTTCTACAGAGCACTTCCCTTTGAAAATCTGATTGATCTCTACACCTCATCAGATGTGGCTTTGATAACCCCAGTAAGAGACGGTATGAATCTGGTCGCCAAAGAATATGTCGCTACACGAACCCGCAAAAACGGGGTGTTGATCCTAAGTGAGATGACAGGTGCTTCCAAAGAGTTAAATGAATCCTTACTTATTAATCCCTTCAATTACGAGGAAATCGCTGACAGCATAAAGCAGGCTCTGGAAATGCCAGAAACCGAACAAAAACAAAGAATGCAAGCTTTGCAGAAGCGTGTTTCCAGATATAGCGTAAAGAAATGGGCCAATGAGTTTATGAACTCTTTGAATCAGGTTCATAAAGTTTACCAAATCATAGAAGCCAAAAAAGTAGACAATTCAGATATAGAAACTTTCAAAACCAAAATCAAATCCAAGGAAAAGAAACTTTTGTTTCTTGACTATGATGGGACTTTGGTCAATTTTACCAACCACCCTGAAGATGCTAAACCAGATCAGGAATTATATGCTATCCTGGAAAAACTAAACTCGATTGACTCGCTAAAAATTGTGATCATAAGTGGTCGTGATAAGAAAACACTCAATGAATGGTTTGGACATACTCCATACACTTTGGTATCGGATCATGGGGTGTCGATGCGACTTGAAAACGAGCAGTGGAAAATGATGGAACGCCTCAAAACCGAGTGGATGGAAGATGTGCTTCCCGTTCTGGAAACCTTTGTCGACCGAACGCCTGGGACTTTGGTAGAAAAGAAAAAATATTCCCTGGCTTGGCATTACAGGAAAACCGATGTGGAGCTGGCTCAAAAACGACTAGTGGAAATCCGAACTGTACTCACCAGTTTTATTTCCAACACCGACTTGACTTTGCTTGAGGGCAACAAGGTCATCGAAATTAAAAGCAGTAAAGTAAACAAAGGTAGAGCATCTTCCAACCTGGCAGACCATTTTCCTTCAGACCACATTTTTGCCATAGGTGATGACTGGACCGATGAATTTATGTTTGAAGAACTCCCGGAGAAGGCACACACTATTAAAGTTTGGGTGAGAAAGACTAAGGCTAAATACTACGTGAACACTGTGGAGGAGGTGAGGTCACTCCTAAAAGCTATAGCTGAATAAAACTGAATTTATGAACAGACAACTCAAATTGATTTGGGACTTCAAAGGTCCTAATGCGGAAAAAACCGCGGAACATCATGAAATCCATCTACGGGATTTTATAAAAATGAACCCAGAATTTGATTATAAAACCGGCGTAGAAAAGATAGTTGATTTCCAGCACATCGCCTTTATGATTGTTGACGAAAAAGACATGAAACCCATCCGCGATCGTCTTAAACCTCATCGCGGGCAAGTGTATACTTCAGGTGAATAGAGTGTTTTATACCAAAAAGTTATATTTTTGAGGGTATAAAGTAGTTACCAAAAAGAAAGAGAATTATATTAAGTTGAATATCCGGACTTATGCTTTAGAAACAACTAAAGAAATAAATTTGGGGAAAACAAACAGTGGGCAGTTTTATAATTGGAGAGAATATGAAAACACCCAATGGAAACTGAATACAAAAGTTCCACTTTTGATTTTCGCTTCCTCCTGGCTTGACAAAGAATATAATTTTCACAGGTTTTGTGGAGTTGTAAAACTCAAAGAAAATGATGAAAGAACACAAGAGTTATTGGACTATTCACCAAACTATATTGTTATTAACTATAAAATATCTGAAATAGAAAAGTAATTTCATCTTTGTTTCCAATCAATTCAACCCGATCGTGAGTGATTACCACTCTGAATTCTTATTTCAAATGAAAGCGGTTAAATATGATTAAATGTCCAAATTATCTTCGCATTCAATAATGAATAAACTTTAGAGCCTATTCAAATAAATCTTCGGCTTCTCCTTGTCTCAATTGAAGCAAAAACTGATTGAGTGAAGTTCCATTTATGCTTTGGGAAAGGTTGGCATCTCCAAGAAAGGTATGAGATGTGCCAGTTTTATAAAAGACTTTCCAATTGTCTAGACCATCTAAGACCTCAGATTTTAAATCCAGCAAGCCACTTTTGAATTCTGCACCACTCACAAGATTTTGCGGTGGGTAACTACAATTTTCCTGACCAAAACTATAGAAAAATGTATTGGTACCATCTTGGTAATAACTCAGAAAACCAAAATTATCTTCCGGATACATCAAAGAGGAATATTCATACACTTTTTGAATATCGTAACTATACGTTTGCTGAACAATTGTATTCAAATCTGCAGGCAAAGACGCTGATATGTCCCAAATTGATTCCCACTGCTCAACCAAACAGGACGTCAGTAAAGTTTCGTCTCTAAAAATTTGTCCGGCGTCGATGATGGCTGTCGTTGGAACATTTTCGCCTAAAACCGTTTTAAGCTGAAAATAATTGGGCATCACGCCAAATCCACCAGCACTTGATCCAGCGAAAACAATTTCTGAAAGTCCTCCATTGCTAGTAAAATAGGCATTCAAATCACTAAGTATGACACTGAAATTCGTTGCTCCAACCATGGCTTGATTGGCCGGTCCATTATTAGTAACATCGACAGATGGATTAATACCTACATGTACATCCCCAGTGGCGTAGGGCACAAAAATGAAATTCCATTCCTTAAATTGATTAACATCAGATTGCCGATTGAGCAACAAAGACTGTTCTGAAGCCAGCCTTTCATAAAAATCCTCTTCAGAAAATCGGTCGAGGTTAAAATTACAAGTAAGTCCATTGAAGCAGGCTCCTCCTCCATCCAAAAAAATAAATAATTTGTCAGAATCTGGATTTAGGATAGCTCCGTATCCCATGGATTCGGCATTTCTAGATATCATAGATTCCCTTGGGATCCAAACGGCAATATTTGTGCTGTCTGCTGCAACTTTTTGTAGAGTTAATTCATTTTCTTCCTCTACAAAAACAGGATCATCATCGCTACAACCTAAGACTAAAATTGAAAGTAATATTAATACCAGATACGTTTTCATGATCTTTTGATTTATTAACAAATAGAATATTTAAATTTAATGAAGTTAACCTTGAGATATAGGAATTTCACTAAAGAAAATTTATGTTAGCTTTTTGTAAGGTGGAATTATAGGGGTTACAGATGAATTAGTAATATTGAATGAAAATTAACTAACTATGAAAAACCTCTTAATCCTCCTACTTCTATTGTTAATTCGGCAAGCTTCAAATGCTCAAAACTTAGAACTGCAAACCTTTGGAGATGCCAAATATCATCCTGTCATTTTTTTACACGGCGGACCTGGCTATAATAGTGTTATTTTCGAACAAACGACGGCAGAGGAACTTTCTAGGAATGGATTTTTTGTGATTTCCTACGATAGACGTGGCGAAGGAAGAAATGAGGATTTGGAAGCTAACTTTACCTTTGAACAAACGTTTAGAGATTTGAATGGGATTTATAGTGATTTTAATCTTGAAAAGGCCACTCTTGTAGGTCATAGCTTTGGAGGTATTGTTGCTACTTTTTATGCTGAAGAATTCCCAGAGAAAATTGAATCTATAGTATTGGCAAGTGTGCCCATCTCAATGCAAAACACCTTTAGAACTATTATTGAATCGTCTAAAAAGATATACCAGGATAAAGAAGATAAAGTTAACTTGAGCTACATTGCTCAGCTGGAGCAAATGGACACTTTAGCTTACGGGTATGCTGCTTATAGCTTTATGCATGCTATGTCCAACGGTTTCTATTCGCCTAGTCAACCTAATTCCAGAGCCAAAGAACTTTATCAAAAGATGAAATCGGATTCTTTAGTTTTGAAATATGCTTCAAAAAACAGTTACCTGGCTCCGATGAAATTCTGGGAAAATGAGGCTTACACCAGTATTGACTTAAAAGAAAATTTGAAAATTTTAAATCAGGAAGGTATTGAGATGCATGGTATTTATGGAAAAGATGATGGATTGTATAGCGAAGAGCAAGTGAATACCATGAGAAAAATCCTGGGAGATGACAAAGTAAAATACCTGGATAATTGCTCACACAACGTTTTTGTAGATCGCCAACAAGAGTTTATTGATCTACTGATCGGTTTAAAAAAATAGTAAAAAAAATTTGTAAAAGTCCAGCGCTCCTGATAGTAGTGGAAACCCCGAAAAGCAGTTTTTCTAGTGTTGTGCTGTGGAAAGCTTGACCAGCGGAAAAGCCTTTCCACAGTTTACAATACTGGGAAACTGCTAGAGGCGTTGTAGCGGATAGCAGGGTTAAGCGCCCTAATCCTTAGAAATTATAATTGAATCCTACGCCTAATACTTCTCTTACCTGGAAGCCTCTCACAGCATTATCGTCGTAGATGGCCTGGAAGGTAAAGTTGGCTGAAATGTATTCGTTTACACTCATCACCAAGTTAAGTGTGTAATCGATATCCACATTTTGTGGGTCTTCCAGATAATTGGAATAAAGCCCTAATACGTTACCAACCGTAATGTTCTCCATCAATTTGAATTTGACAAATGCATTGACTGATGCTCCAAACTCTGTTCGTATAGTTTTACCTTCATCTAAACCAAAGAAATCTCCGTCTACGTACCCAGGAATTGTAGTGAATCTCGAATTGGCAGTAATAATTCGACCTGTAACTGGAGATATATTGACTCTTATATCATCACTTTGCTTCCATAAGGCACCAATACCAAGTTGTGTAAAGGCAGGTGACATAAATTGAGTCCTTAGGTCTCTGATTTGATTACCTTCTGCATCTTCATCAAAATCGTAACCTTTGTCAAACTGTGTTCTGAAATTCACAAAGCCCGAAGTGTACCACTTGGATTTATCGATTTGTCGACCTACAGTTGAGTTAATTTCTAATCGATCACTGGTTTTCCTGTAGAATTCCTGGTCTTTAGTTTTGTTGATTCCGTAGTCACCAAGAATTTTGGTATCCCACGTCCACTTTTCTTTGTTGTAGTTGATGTCGTAATTGATCACCACATTGGCAGAATAATTACTAGTCCCACCGCCTTGCCAATCCTTATTGAAAGCCGCTTGGTTTATCAAGAATTGAAAGCTTCCTTCTGTAGTCCAGGTAGAATCTTTTTGAGTTGAAGTATCGTCATCGGTTTGTGCTTGGGTAAAGAAGCTTACAAAACAGATCATAACTAAGCTGGGGAAATATTTCATTTTTAACTTTTTTGAAGCTGCAAATGTAAATAATTAAATGAGAAAGCTTTCGTCAGATTGCTGCTGATCTGAGACCTTATTTTTTAGGCTTTTTATAAAGCGGAACTGCAGAGCAGGCTTCCCCATACATAATAGATTTAGCTACTGGCTGGAGTTTTTGCAAGGCCAGCAAATAAGCATTTTCTGGCACTGGCTTATTCGAACAACCTTTGATGATTACAGGTTTATCCAGATATTCTGAGAAATCTATATTTTGAAGAGCTTCCTGATAAAGTAAAGAATTGAGAAATTCTAAATTCCCAAAGACTACTTTTTTAGAAAACTCATTTAAATAAGACGTAATAAGTAAATAAGCCCAGCCAGGAATAATCGCATCGCTGGAGCAATGCAAGGCCACGTAGGCGTTTTGATATTTAGACCAGTCTTGATTTTTTAAAGTTGCTCTAAAGTCTTTTTCTTTAAGAATAATGCCTTCGAACAACCAGTCTTTGATATCAATTTGCTTTCGTTCACCATGAGGATAAAAATCTTCAAGATTGAAAGTTTTGAGCGAACTTAAAGCTACTTTGTTGACGATTTCTGCCATAAATTACAACATTCCTAATTCCAGCTTTGCTTCCTCGCTCATCAATTCCTGTGACCAGGCCGGATCAAAAGTCAATTCTACTTCACATTCATTCACCCAATCCAAAGACGCTGATTTCTCTTTCACCTCTTGTGGTAAAGATTCAGCTACAGGACAGTTAGGTGATGTTAAGGTCATGAGTATTTTGACATCGTTATCCTCATTAACAAAAACGTCGTAAATAAGACCCAATTCATAAATGTCAACTGGGATTTCCGGATCATAAATCGTTTTTAAAACTCTTACAATATCTTCCCCTAATTCTTCTGTGTTTCTTTCTTCAGCCATTTGTTTAAGCTTTATTTTGTTGTTGGCTATTGTAAGCAATAGCGTACATTTTCATCTGTTTGATCATACTCACCAATCCGTTAGCTCTAGTCGGTGACAAGTGTTCTTTAAGTCCAATTTCATCGATAAAGCTAGTATTCGCATTCATTACATCTTCGGGTTTTTGACCTGAAAATACTCTTATAAGAATAGCAATAATGCCTTTGGTAATAATCGCATCACTATCTGCGGTATAATTTACTTGATCGTCATCCATTTCAGCATAAACCCATACTTTACTTTGGCATCCTTTGATGATGTTTTCTTCGATCTTATGCTTTTCATCAATAATTGGTAAAGATTTACCAAGCTCTATCATGTACTCATATCTTTGCATCCAGTCTTCAAACATGCTGAATTCTTCAATGATCTCTTCCTGTCTTTCCTGTATACTACTCACGTTAATCTTTCTTTTTTGCTATGATGACAATTTCGCTATCTTTATTTTTAAAATTTAGTATCTGCTTTGAGTTTTCAAATTGGGTTACGGAAGCTGCTTTTTGAAAAAATAAATTTTCAAACTCCATAGCATCTTCGCAATACATCTTAGTAGCTGAAGCATAACCTAAGTCTAGCTTTTCTCCATCCAATTCATAACTGAAATTATAATTATTACAACCAGAATATCCTGATATTGTTGAGTTTCCTGGATTCACTTTTAAAGTAAGTCCTGCATCTGAAACATCTTTATCACCAAGTTGAGTAATTACATAATCCTGAGCTAACAATTCATCAGATGTCATTCTACCTTGTGTTAAAGCTTTACAGGAGCCCAGTAAAAAAACAATCGACAATAACATTATACTCACTTGGACCTTTAAAAATTGTTTCATAATAACATTGATTTTGCTTTCTTCAAAGCAGTTATAAAAGAGTCTATTTCTTCTTTGGTGTTGTAAAATGAAAAAGAAGCACGAACAGTTCCAGGAATTTTGTAAAATTCCATAATCGGTTGCGCACAATGATGCCCTGTTCTTACAGCGATTCCCATTTTATCTAAAAGCGTTCCTATATCATAAGGGTGGAGTCCTTCAATATTAAAGGATAATACAGCTGTTTTGCGATCTGGAGTTGTTCCATAAATTTCTACTCCTTCAATCTTTTCAATTTCTGAAGTCGCGTATTTCAATAGTTCCATTTCATATGCTGCAATCGCATCAAAACCAATTGTATTCATATAATCTAAAGCTGCCCCAAAAGCAATTCCTCCGGAAATGTTCGGAGTTCCGGCTTCAAATTTATGGGGCAAACCTGCGTAGGTAGTTTTTTCAAAAGTGACTTCAGAAATCATTTCTCCTCCACCTTGATAAGGCGGAAGCATATTTAGAAGGTCTTCTTTACCATATAACATCCCTACACCTGTAGGACCACAAATTTTATGAGCAGAAACCGTATAATAATCAACATCTAGAGCTTGTACATCTGCTTTGATGTGTGGAGCGGATTGCGCTCCATCTATCAATACTTTTGCACCAACCGCGTGTGCTAGATCAATAATTTCCTTCACAGGATTGATAGTTCCTAAGGCATTGGACACGTGATTGACAAAAACCAACTTCGTATTCTCATTCAAAAGTTCTTTATAAGTATCCATTTCCAATTCCCCTTTATGAGACATTGGGATAACCTTTAACTTTGAACCGGTCTTTTGACATAGCATTTGCCAAGGCACAATATTGGAATGGTGCTCCATCGCAGAAACCAGAATTTCATCTTCTGGCTTTAGAATGGAGGCATATCCATTGGCCACCAAGTTAATACTATGTGTAGTTCCTGCCGTCAAGATAATTTCATGAGCAAATTCAGCATTGAAATGCGCTCTCACTTTTTCTCTGGCACCTTCATAAGCATCTGTTGCTATTTGAGACAAAGAATGTACACCTCTATGGATGTTTGCATTTTTATTTTCATAGTAATCAACAATACAATCGATTACTTGTGTAGGCGTTTGTGAAGTCGCCGCATTATCAAAATATACGAGTGGTTTTCCATTAATTTCTCTACTTAAAATTGGAAAATCCTTGCGTATCTTTTTTATATCTAAAATTTGTTCAGAAGTATTCGTCATTTTCTTTTCGTTTATTTCACTTCTAAACAAGTTGACTGAATTGAAATCTTAAAGATTGAACCCAAGTTCAACGCCTAGCTTCAATGCAATTTGTTTAGTTATTCTTTTTTTGATTTCTGGAATTTTTACGCTATCCAAGACATTATTTGCAAAAGCAAACATCAATAATGCTCTGGCTTCTTTTTTCGGAATACCACGCGACCTCATGTAGTAAAGAGCCTCATTATCCAATTGTCCAATCGTACAACCGTGGCTGCATTTCACATCATCTGCAAAAATTTCAAGCTGTGGTTTTGAGTTACATGTCGCCGTATCATCAATGATGATGTTGTTGTTACTTTGAAACGCATTTGTTTTCTGAGCTATTCTGTCTACCAAAACATTTCCATTGAAAACGCCTACAGATTTTTCAGAAAAAATTCCTTTGTAATCCTGATGGCTTTCGCAGTTGGGTTGTGTATGATGAACCAAAGTATTGTGATCCACATGCTGCTTTCCTTCCAGAATGGTCACTCCTTTCAAAATAGAATTACAATTCTCACCGTGCTGATAAAACTTCAGATTATTTCTTGTGATTTTACCTCCCAGAGAAAACGTATGCATGGAGCAAATGCTATCTCTTTCCTGTTTGATGAAAGTATTATCAATCAAAGAAGAGGATGTTTTATCATTCTGAATTTTATAATAATCCACCTCAGCATTTTTACCAACATAAACTTCTGTTACAGAGTTGGTCAGCACAGGTTGCTCAGTCAAACTTTGATGTCTTTCTATGATTTGTACATGGGCACCTTCTTCAGCAATGATTAAATTTCTTGGCTGTACCATTAAAGCAGCTTCATTACTGGTGAAGAAATTCATCACCTGAATAGGTTTTTCAGCTACAACATTTTTAGGTATTCTGATGTAAGCTCCTTCTTTTGCAAAAGCGGTATTTAAAGAAGACATGCTTTCCTCAGGCACTATCTTATTAAAATACTTATCAATAACTGGCTTGTACTTTTCTTTATCTAAAGCAGAAGACATCAAACAAGCATCAAGCTTATCGTGAGTCGTTCTCGACAAATGCGAAGAATAAATACCATCTACAAAAACGATAGTATAAGTATCTATATCGTGAATCAAGTATTTTTTAATGTCTTTGTAATCTATGGCATCTTCTTTTTTGGGGAAAATGCTATAATCTTCTTTCAGTATAGAATTGAGCGATGTATACTTCCAAGCCTCCAGCTTTTTGGTAGGAAAGCCAGTTTGCTCAAAGAATTTTATCGCTTTATTTCGTACTTGATGGATGTCATTCTCCAAATCCACATGCTCTTCAAAAGCAAGATAGGAGGACATTAATTTTTCTTTAAGTTCCATAATTTAAAATCGTTTTGGTTCTTATGAAGGTGTTATGAGGACATTTCTGCACGTTCCTCTTTGAGCCAATCGTAACCTCTTTCTTCAAGCTCTTTGGCTAGCTCTTTACCTCCAGATTTTACTATTTTACCATCCATCAATACATGTACAACATCAGGAATTACATAATCCAGTAAACGCTGGTAGTGAGTGATCACTAGCGTAGCGTTATCTTTCGTCTTAAGTCTGTTTACACCGTCAGAAACGATACGTAAGGCATCGATATCGAGCCCCGAATCCGTCTCGTCAAGAATTGCCAATTTTGGCTCTAACATAGCCATCTGGAAAATTTCATTTCTTTTCTTTTCACCACCAGAAAAACCTTCATTAAGAGATCTGGAAAGAAATTTTCTATCCATCTCCAGTAAAGCAGATTTTTCTCTGATTTTCTTCAGCATTTCATTCGCTGGCATATCCTTTTGACCTCTCGATTTTCTTACTTGATTGATCGAAGTTTTTATAAAATTGGTCACAGAAACACCAGGGATTTCAACCGGATATTGGAAAGATAAAAAGATTCCTTTATGTGCTCTTTCTTCCGGAGATAATTCAGAAATATTAGCTTTTTCAAAAAGTATATCCCCTTCTGTAACTTCAAAATCTTCATTTCCTGCGATCACAGAAGCCAGTGTACTTTTACCAGATCCATTTGGACCCATAATAGCATGCACTTCTCCAGGATTAATTTCAAGGTTGATTCCCTTTAGTATTTTTTCACCTTCTACGCTGGCGTGTAAATTTTTTATCTTTAACATATCTTATTCTTATTTATCTAATCTTAAACCATCATCATTTGATGAAGGCTTCACGTTTATTATATTTTGAATATCTATAACTTGTGGCCAAGCATCTTTTTGTGGATTTTCTTTAATATCAACTTTGAGTGTAACATCAAAGGAAGCAAATGGATCTGAATTGATTTCTTTTACCTGAGCAACTAAATCTTTGGCTCTGGAATTCATGACCACACCGTAAATAATTTCTTTATTTTTAAACACCGCCACTGAATCACTGTAAATAAATTCTCCTGAAACAGTGTTTAATTCTAAATCAGATTCAGTTTCAACCAATTTTTCATCTGAATCTGACGTTTTAGAATCAGATTTACATGATCCTAAAATCAAAGAAAATATTGAAATTATAAAAAGACACTTTTTCATAATTTTTTATCCAACAGAGCCTTCTAAAGAAATTTCAAGTAATTTTTGAGCTTCTACAGCAAATTCCATTGGTAATTTGTTCAAAACTTCTTTGCTAAATCCATTGACAATTAGAGCAATTGCTTTTTCAGTATCAATTCCTCGTTGGTTACAGTAGAAAATCTGGTCTTCACCAATTTTACTTGTCGTTGCTTCGTGCTCAACTTGAGCGGTTTTATTTTTTGCTTCAATGTATGGGAATGTGTGGGCTCCACACTTGTTACCCATTAACAATGAATCACATTGAGAGAAATTTCTTGCATTCTCAGCACGCTTGTTGATTTGCACTAAACCTCTGTAACTGTTTTGAGATTTTCCTGCAGAAATACCTTTTGAAATAATTGTACTCTTAGTGTTTTTACCAAGGTGAATCATTTTAGTACCTGTATCTGCTTGCTGGAAATTATTAGTGACAGCAATTGAATAAAATTCTCCGGTAGAATTATCTCCCTTCAAAACACAGCTAGGATATTTCCAAGTTACTGCAGAACCAGTTTCAACTTGTGTCCAGCTTATTTTGGCGTTTTTCTCACAAAGGCCACGCTTGGTTACAAAATTATATACTCCACCTTTACCTTCCTTATTTCCAGGATACCAGTTTTGCACAGTAGAATATTTTATCTCTGCATTATCTAAAGCAACAAGTTCTACAACAGCTGCATGCAATTGATTTTCATCACGAGATGGCGCTGTACAACCTTCTAGGTAACTTACATAGCTTGAATCTTCAGCAATTACAAGCGTTCTTTCAAACTGACCTGTTCCTGCTTGATTAATTCTAAAGTATGTAGACAATTCCATTGGACATCTCACGCCTTTAGGAATGTAACAAAATGAACCATCACTAAATACTGCAGAGTTTAACGCAGCAAAATAATTATCGGTATGTGGTATAATACTCCCTATATATTTCTTCACTAATTCAGGGTGTTCCTTAATTGCTTCAGAAATGGAACAAAATATAATTCCTTTCTCTGCTAAGGTCTTTTTGAATGTTGTGGTTACAGAAACTGAATCCATAACGACATCCATAGCCACACCAGCTAATTTCTTTTGCTCATCAATAGAAATACCTAACTTTTTAAAAGTCTCCAGCATTTCAGGGTCGACCTCATCTAAACTATCATACTTAGGTTTTGAACTTGGAGCTGAATAGTAAGAAAGGGCTTGATAATCGGGCTTTTCGTAACCGATATTTGCCCAATTAGGCTCTTTCATAGTCAGCCAGTGCCTGTAAGCTTCTAGTCTCCATTGTGTCATCCAATCTGGCTCTCCTTTCTTTTTGGAAATACCAATAACCACGTCTTCATTCAGTCCTGGAGGAAACGTATCCGATTCCATTTCTGTATAAAAACCGTACTCGTATTCTTTATTTTTTAATTCTTTCTCTAATTCTTGTTCTGTATAAGCCATAATCTCTTGTTTTAATTAAAGTGAAAAACTTTCACCACATCCACATGTTCTTTGTGCATTAGGATTATTAAATACAAATCCTTTCCCATTCAATCCTCCAGAATATTCCAGAGTCGTACCTATTAAATATAAAAAACTACTTTTATTAATCACTATTTTAATGTCATTGTCTTCAAAAAGCTTGTCTTCCTCAAGATGAGTCTGATCGAAATTTAATTCGTAAGACAAACCCGAACAACCACCGCTTTTCACCCCAACTCTAACAAAATGATCGCTAGCGTTAAAGCCGTCTTCACTCATCAGATTGACGATCTTTCGTTTAGCTGTTTCACTTACTTTGATCATATTATATGAATTTAATCTAAATTAGAAACAAATATAGGATTAATGAATTATTTTAGACTCTCACTTAACATAATAATTTAGAATATGACCATAAGTTTATCTTATTCTAAGGGGGTTCTTGAACTTTTTATAAAATAAAAAAGCCAGCGAATGCCAGCTTTTTGATAAGAAAATTAAAACTATTATTCAGACAAAAGTAATTGGGCATTTTCAATTGCTTTTGTGATAGCAGTTTGCATTTCTTCGGCAGAATTATACTGCGCAGATAGCATTTCCTGCTTCGCTTTTATACTATCCTTATCTTTTGTGGCAAGTCCACTATTGATTTCAGTTCTTGAAAATGAATTACTAAAGTTTTTCATCCAGGACATCATCAAATCATGCGCTTCTTTCAAGTCATTAATTGCTGTTTCATATGTTTCAACTTCTTCAGACGCAACATCACCTGATGCTTCAATTTTCTCTTTTTCCTTTTCAAGCTTTGAAATTAAACTATTGAGCTCTGTCATTTTCGGCATGACGTCATCATGTATTTGGACGGTTTCTTTCATTTGAGCATCAAAAGCTTTAGAATCTTTTGACTGCTCCTCTTTACATGAAAAAGAAAAGGCAATTACTGTAATGAATAGTGCTTTAATTATTGTTTTCATCGGTATTGATTTAGGTTTAAATTATTTCAAATTGCTTACCAGGAAGTGGCCTCACGTGTCCTGACAATTCTAAATTCATCAAGATAGAAGCCAACTTATACGTTGGTAAATTTGTAGTCAAAGATAAGGCATCAATTTCTGCTTTTCCAACTTCCTTAAGCTTTTCAAAAACGAATTTTTCTTCGCCCTCAAGATTTATAAAAAGTTGTGTTTGCTTATTTTCTTTTTTGGCTTCTATATTCCAATTAAGAAAGTAAACTAGGTCCGCAGCACTAGTGATCATTTGTGCTTTTTGCTGCTTGATAAGCATATTACAGCCTTTACTGAATTTATCTTGCGGCCGGCCTGGAATTGCAAAGACCTCTCTATCATAAGAATGAGCAATATCTGCTGTCACAAGTGAGCCGCCTTTCTCTGCGCTTTCTATTACTATGGTAGCTTCACTAAGACCTGCGACAATTCTATTTCTGCTCAAAAAATTCTTCCTGTCAAATGTAGCGCTACTAAAAAAATCTGTAAAAAATCCACCGTTGTTTTCTATAGCTGCAGCATATTTTTGATGCACTTTAGGATAGATCTGATTTAAACCATGTGCAAGACAAGCTACAGTTTGTAAATCATGGTCAATCGCTGCTTTATGAGCAACAATATCTGCCCCATAAGCTAGCCCAGAGACGATTACAGGTTTCAGAGGTGCCAGATCACTTACGAGCTGCTCACAGAAAGCTATGCCATGACTTGTAATTTGGCGCGTACCAACAATACTTAAAATCGGCTTATTTTTGAGGTTGATATTACCTCTGGAGAAAAGTAATATTGGGCTATCTATGCATTGCTTGAGACGAGAGGGGTAATCTTCATCCTCATAGTAAAGGACATTAATTTTATTGTCCTTTATGAACTTTAACTCTTCCTCAGCTTCTTTAAGATTGGCAGAATCTTTAAGTGTTTGCAAGCGCTTTTTGCCAATTCCATCTATTTCTGATAATTGTTTTAAATCAGCCTGAAATAAATTGGTAGCGCTTCCAAAATATTGCAATAATTTTTTAGCATTGATTTGACCAATACCTAAAAGATTCTGTAACATCAAAAGATTGAGAAGCTCCTGTTCTTTCATTCAAAAATGGATTAGGACTCTCCTGTATTTTTTGTTTTATCTTTTGTTTTGCTTTGAGCTTCACTCCTCTGTTTCTTTTCTTTTTCTGTCATCTTATCTTCTTCCTTGATAGAGGATTCTTCTACAACTTTTTCTGAAGGTTCTTTTTCAAAAGACTTACCTAAATAAACCAATTTAAATCCTTCCTCGACAGTAACGGTTTTTGTATTATTTGGAAGGATTTCGAGTTTTCCTTCAATAGTTTTTGTGAAAAGAGGAATAATTTCTGATTCTATCTTGCTAATTTCAATTAAGCCTTCGAAGTGTTCTTTGGAATTAAGTGAAATTTCATGAATTTCAGGATACTTTCTCGTCAGATTTACAAGCTTTATATAATCGTCGGTTTGAGAGAATAAACCATCATCTGGATTGTTTTCCGGGTCTTCCATTTCTTCAGAAGAGATAACCCGATAAGTACCTTGCTCTCCAAATTGCTTTGCAAAATTTTCGATTGCTTTTTTATTCACGGCTGTATTTCCGGTCAAAGCCATCAGGTAGCCAACATCGCTTAATTCCACATTATCTATTAAGTTGTCGGAATAGATATTTGCATTGATCGCATCCAATCCCATTTCTTTGGCCTTATCGATATTGCTTTTGTTATTATCAACAATTACCACATGCCTTTCATTATCCATTAAATATTTGGCTATGAGTCTTGAAAATGAGGATGAACCTACAATTAGAATTCCCTGAGAATCTCTCAAAAACACACCGACTAGTTTCGCAAAGGGTCTCGCAGTAGTTGCATTCAGTAGAACAGTTCCCAAAACAATGATGAATACCAATGGCGTTATCAATTCAGCATTGGGAACTTCTTGCTCTACAAGTTTGAGCCCGAAAAGTGAAGCCACACCTGCAGCAACAATACCACGAGGTCCTACCCAACTTATAAAAAGTTTTTCATTGGTCGCTAAAGTCGAATTATAACTGCTTAAAAATACACCGAGCGGCCTAACAACAAAAACTACAACAGCAAACAGAATTAAAGTTTCCCAATTGATCACTAACAGCAAATTATCCAAATTGATATTTGCTGACAGTAAAATAAAAAGTATAGAGATAAGTAAAACACTTAAAGATTCTTTGAAGTAAAGTAAATCCTTCAGATTTGGCAAATTGGTGTTTCCCATGATAATACCCATAATTACCACAGCAAGAAGTCCGCTTTCATGCGCAAAATGATCTGCTAAAACAAAAACACCTAAAACTGCAGCCAGGGTGACTACGTTTAGTAAATAATGAGGAATAATTTTAGATTTGATTGAAACCGCCAAGGCTTTAGCAAATGTAAAACCGAACGTAAAACCAAATAAGACTATCTTACCAAACTCGATCAAAACAGTAGATGTAACTGCTTCTCCCCCGCCGGCAGAAATAAATTCAAATACCAATACAGCAACCAAGGCTCCAATAGGATCAATCAAAATTCCTTCCCATTTTAAAATCGTAGAAACGTCTTTCTTAAGAGGTATATTTCTTAGAATTGGTGTAATAACGGTGGGTCCGGTAACTATAATCAATCCGGAAAATAATAGAGAAATTTGCCAGCTTAACCCAAGAATCCAGTGGGCAGCCATTCCAGCTCCTATGAAGGTAATAACGACAGCCACTGTGATTAATTTCACAATAACTGGACCTACGTGAAGGATCTCTCCACGCCTTAAAGTAAGACCACCTTCAAATAGGATAATGCCTATGGCGAGGGAAACAAAATAAAACAAGCTCTCTCCCGGAAATAAACCAGACTCCCCATTCCAAATGGGTTCGATAAGTTTGGAACCATCTTCAGTATATAAGGAAGCTATAGGTCCTACTAATAAACCAATAAGAATAAGGGGTAAAATTGCTGGAATTTTGAATCTCCATGCAAACCACTGAGCCAAAATCCCAAGTATTATTATTCCTGCTAGTTCTATCATAAAATCGTTAAATTTGAGTCGTTAAAAATAGCATAATCTAGAAGACTCGAAATTCAAAGTTAAGACTCTTTTAGTATTTTGCTCTAAAATATAACTTTTATGACTTTATACCCAATAGAAACTGGCCATTTTAAACTCGATGGAGGTGCTATGTTTGGTGTAGTTCCAAAAACACTTTGGCAGCGCACCAATCCTGCAGATCAAAATAATATGATAGACATTGCAGCTACAAGCTTATTGATAGAAAATGAAAAACAACTCATCCTTATAGATACGGGCTTAGGGAACAAACAAAGTGAGAAATTTTTCAGCCATTACCATAGGTGGGGAGACCATTCCATCGACAGTTCCCTCAAAAGACATGGTTTCCATAGAGATGATATTACAGATGTATTTATGACTCATCTTCACTTTGATCATTGCGGGGGAAGCATACAATGGAATAAAGACAAAACAGGTTACGAACCCGCCTTTAAAAATGCAAAGTTCTGGACTAACCAAGAACATTGGGATTGGGCGACTAATCCTAACGATAGAGAAAAGGCTTCTTTCATAAAGGAGAATTTGATTCCCATGCAGGAATCAGGACAACTCAACTTTTTGAAAAGATCAAAAAATAGACACTTTTACGAGAATATGGGATTTGAAGTCCTGTTTGTAGATGGACATACGGACAAACAAATGATTCCAATCATTGATTACAAAGGAAAAAAACTCGTTTTTGCTGCGGATTTGCTCCCAACAGCTGGCCACATTCCGCTGCCTTATGTTATGGGTTTTGACACAAGGCCTTTAAAAACTTTAGATGAGAAAAAGCTTTTTCTTGATGAGGCAGTTGCAAACGACTACTATCTTTTCCTTGAGCATGATGCTCATAATGAAGTGATCAATCTGCAACATACTGAAAAAGGCGCTAGATTAAATTCAACATTTAAGTTTTCAGAACTTTTTACCAACTAAATTAAATACAACCATGAATATTAAATTTTTAAAGATTGGGGGCTTATGCTTTTTGATATCTAGCTTTTTACTCAGTTGTGCAAGTGGACCAAAAATCAATTCAAAGCCTATTCCCAATTTACAAAACGTAAGTGAAAAGACTGAAGCCCTGACAGATGATGAACTTCAGTATTGGGGAAGTCAAGACTTGTCATATGACACCATACCAGGAATGAGTGTGGATAGGGCCTATCAAGAACTTATTAAAGATTACAACGGAAAAACTATTATCGTAGCTGTTTTGGACAGCGGAGTCGATATAGAACATGAAGACCTGGAGGGAGTGGTGTGGACCAATATTAATGAAATCCCCGATAATGGAATTGATGATGACAACAATGGATTTGTAGATGACATCCATGGCTGGAATTTTCTTGGCGATGTTACAAAGGAAAATTTAGAGTATACGAGGATAGTAAGAGATTACAAAGATCAATTTGAAGATAAACTCGCAAGTGATATAGATCCAGACCATCTAGAAGAATTCAAAATGTATAGAGCTGCAAAAGCAAAGTATGATGAAGAGCTGGCAAAAACTGATAAGAGTATCAATAGATATGTAATGATGAATAATCAATTACAGGAAGCCGAAGAAAGCCTGAAAATTAAACTTGAAGTGAATAAACTTACAGTTGAAAATGTAACGGCTTTCAAACCACAGGATGATACATCTTTAAATCAAAAAATGCTGTTGCTGAATGTAATGAATAACATTGATGAGGATATTCAGAATATTCAGGACCAACTCGCTGAAGCCATGGAGTATTTTGGAGATAAAACGAAATATCACCTAAATCTGGACTTAAATGCAAGGGCAAAAAGTCTAGGTGATGGTGCTGATGATTTTTCGACCAAAATTTATGGAAATAATAAAGTAAGTGGACCAAATGCAGACAAAAAAGAAGCAAAGCACGGTACACACGTCGCTGGAATCATTGCAGCCAGTAGAAAAAACGATAAAGGGATAAAAGGTGTTGCAGATAATGTTTTAATTATGCCCATCAGAGCGGTCCCAGATGGAGATGAATATGACAAAGACATCGCACTTGGAATTCGTTATGCTGTGGACAATGGAGCAAGCATCATCAACACATCCTTCGGAAAATACTTTTCTACCCATCCTGAATGGGTGATAGATGCTATCAAATACGCTGAAAAAAATGATGTCCTCATTGTAAACGCAGCTGGTAATGAAGGTATAGATCTAGATGAAAAGCGTGTTTACCCCAATGATGAAACACCTGAAAATCCTGCAAATTTTGTTGACAACTTCATCAATGTAGGTTCGATAACTTCTCAATATGGAGGGAGTTTAGTCTCTGGATTTTCTAATTATGGAATAAACAGTGTCGATATATTTGCGCCTGGGTCGTCCATATATGCGACAACCCCTTTGAATACTTATGAATTCTTGCAAGGTACTTCGATGGCAGCCCCAAATGTTGCTGGAGTAGCAGCTATGATAAGATCTTTGTTCCCAAAACTTAGCGCTCCACAAGTCAAACAAATCCTGATGGAATCCGGATTGAGTACGAATCAGGAAGTAATTCTCGGTGGAGACCCTCAAAACACTGAAGCCTTCAGTAAAATTTCAGTTTCAGGAAATATGGTAAATATGTATAACGCTATTATATTAGCTTCTAAAACCAAATAAACATGATTAAAAACACTTTTACATTTATGATGTTGATTTCAATATCAACACTTTTTGCACAAAACAACGCCGGCTATTGGCAACAACATGTTGACTATGAAATGCAGGTTGATTTTGACGATAAAAATTATCAATATGAAGGCGAGCAGGAACTGGTCTACACCAACAATTCACCAGATACGCTTAATAGAGTTTTTTATCACATGTACTTCAACGCATTCCAGCCAGGGAGCGAAATGGATGTAAGATCCAGAACTATACAAGATCCAGATGGTAGAGTTAGAGATCGTATTTCTAAACTAAGTGATGAAGAAATAGGATTTATGAGAGCAAAATCGTTGAAGCAAGATGGAAAAGACTTAAACTACGAACTTGTAGGAACAGTTTTGGAAGTTGAACTCGCTGAGCCTATTTTACCTGGAGGATCAACTACATTTGAAATGGAATTTTTAGGCCAGGTTCCTGTACAGATAAGAAGATCTGGAAGGAACAACGCTGAAGGTGTTGAATTGTCTATGACACAATGGTATCCTAAAATGGCTGAATATGACTTCGAAGGGTGGCATGCAGATCCTTACATAGCAAGAGAATTCCATGGAGTTTGGGGTGATTTTGATGTAAAAATCACAATTGACAAAGATTTTATCTTAGGAGGATCTGGCTACATTCAAAATCCAAACGAAGTTGGCTATGGTTATGAAGATGAAGGCGTAAAAGTAAGACGTAGAGGGAAAAAGTTGACCTGGCACTTCGTTGCTCCAAATGTTCACGATTTTACGTGGGCTGCTGACAAAAATTATATTCATGACCA
>Ga0307934_1000157_pt1 | contig 55992 bp, 40 predicted proteins | sample OrgLakmetageno90_FD_201838 | JGI IMG/M metagenome (GOLD analysis project Ga0307934, IMG submission 201838) | Saline water microbial communities from Organic Lake, Antarctica - #90 | ecosystem: Environmental > Aquatic > Non-marine Saline and Alkaline > Saline | place: Antarctica: Organic Lake...
AAAAGTCTTTCTTCAAATTCAAAAGACCCGGTGTTATTTAAAAATCCACCAGGTGCTAAATTGGCAGAAATATCTGCGTACTCCACCGAGTTACCCGGAATATTAAAAGCAGAACCATTCAATTGATCTCCGGTCCTTTGGAATACAGAAACTCCAAACGTTCCTTTTACAGAATGGTCTTCGTTAAAAATTCTATTATAATTCAAGTAACTCTCTCCATTTAAATCTACGAAAGTAGATCTCGACTCAAATACACTTGCTCCTCGCTCAATAAACACACTATCAGCAATTTCTACACGGGTCGGTTCTAGATTCGCATTCAAAGCAGAATTTTGCGCTTTTCCCGGCCCATACCATACTAGCGGAGAAAAAGCCTTAAAATCTACTGCAGCATAATTATAATTCAACCGATTTGTAAACGTAAAATTATCGTTTATTTTATACACCAATTCTTCTTTCCCGACTATCTTATTTACAATTGCCTGGTTTTCACTATTCTCTATTTGTGCTAGTGGATTAATGATGTCAGTCACTTCTTCCAGGTAGGAAAAATTTCCGTCGGCAGTCTTTACAGGTTCATTGGGGAACGCGTTAATGGTATTATACAATACAGATCCAATTCCGTTTTCTGGAAGTGCACGCCTTTTCTCGTTGGTATATAAAATCACTGAGTTCAACTTAACTTTTTCGTTTAATTGATTTCCCAAGTTTAAACGAGCATTAATCCGTTCAAAATTGGATTTGTCACCCCCAACAATTCCATCTTGAGTGAAATATGAAGCACCTGCGGAATAGGTTGAATTCTTATTACCTCCGAGTACTGAAAAATTATAATTTTGAATTAACGCAGATTGGAACACCTCGTCTTGCCAATCTGTACCTTCTCCCAACGAAGTGTTATTAAATGGAACCGGATCTCCTGCCGAACCTATTATTTCATTTTTAATAACTGCATACTCTGTTGCGTTCAATAAGTCTAGCCTGCGAGCTGTATTCTGAATACCCACATAGGAACTAAATTCAACTTGTGGAGCTGAATTTAGTGCTCCTTTTTTTGTTTCGATTATAATTACACCGTTGGCAGCTCGCACTCCATAAATACCTGCTGTCGCATCCTTTAAAACATTGACTGATGCAATATCATTTGGGTTCAAAGCATTTAAGCCTTCAGAATCATAAACCACTCCATCCACTAATATAAGTGGGTCGTTATCTCCAAAAGTAGAAAGCCCTCTAATCCTGATGCTTGAGGAGCCACCCGGAGAACCTGAATTTGTATTAATGGCTACTCCAGAAACTTGGCCTTGTAAGGCTTGATCTACTCTTGCTACATTTAACTTTTCTACCTCTTCGCCTCCTATTTGACTGGTTGCGCCTGTTAACGTCTTCTTGGTTGAAGTTCCATACCCAACAACTACCACTTCTTCTATATCCGTCGTAGCTTCTTTCATCGTTACACTTAAATTATCTCTGCCTGCAACTGCAATTTCTTGTGTTGCATATCCTAGATAAGAGAATTGCAGGATAGCCGTTTTGATGTTAGCTACTTTAATTAAGTAGTTACCGTCCATATCTGTTGCAACTCCATTGGTAGTGCCCTTAACCACAACACTAGCCCCAGGAATCGTTAAGCCGTCTTGTCCTTTAACTTTACCGGTAACTGTGCCTTCTTGCGCAAATGCGATGCTTCCGATAAAAAACATGAAAGCAATAACTAATAAGTATTTCATCATAATTATTTGATTTTAAAAGAGTAATAAGTTAAAAATGTTACTTTTAGTCTACATTACCATAACAATAGTAATAACTTTATTTTAATATTCCTTAACATTCGCAAAAAATAATATTCTTTGAAATAAAAAAAGTCCTCTGGATTTTCTCGTCATTTCCCGACTGCTCTAAAAATAATTACTAACAATCGTGGCCTTTAATATTGCTAAAAATGAAACATAGAGAAAAGTAGATTTTAGGTTCGTTAAGAATGTTACCTTTGCCATTTTAAACAAGTGAGATACATTATACATGCATAATAAAAGATCTTCTTCCACGGAAGATACATTAGGACACCAATTTGGTGCTTTTTATAAAATTCCAATTGAAAAATTTTTCCAATTTGCCCTTTCTGTTGATTGTGTTATCTTAGGCTACCACGGAAATGGCTTAAAACTTCTCATGATTGAGAGAGGCACCGAACCACACAAGGGGAAGAAAGCATTACCGGGCGATTTAGTTTATCCAACAGAAGATATGGAGTTAGCTGCTAATCGGGTACTAAAAGACCTTACTGGTCTCGAAGAGGTTTACATGACACAGACTAAAACGTACGGACAAGTGGATCGACATCCAATAGGGAGAGTTGTAACCGTTGGTTATTATTCCTTGATCAGTGTAGATCGATATCAGCCACTAGCTAACTCGTGGGCATCTAATGTAATTTGGGTGGATGTGAATGAATTACCGGAACTTGCTTTTGATCACAATGAAATTGTCAATCACGTGCTATCTGCCCTAAGAGAGAGAGTTCGCTTACAACCAATAGGATTTGAATTACTTCCAAAAAAATTCACATTAGGTCAGTTACAAGAATTATACGAAGCGATTCTGAACACTACATTTGACAAAGCCAACTTTAGAAAGAAAATATTGAGCATGAACTTACTAAAGGACACTAACGAAAGACAAACCGATGTTTCCCATCGTCCGGCTAAATTATTTTCTTTCGATAAAGAAGGATACAAAAACTTACTCAAAGCAGGCTTTAGCTTTGAAATGTAGTAATTAAGCCACGAACCCTGCTGACCGTTTACCTGCAGATCTTTCTTGTTAAGAACAAATAATCATCAAATAATAATAACTTATTGTATATTTTACTTTAAGTGTGCTATATTTGTTTTTAATGAAAAATATTGCGTCAGAGTTACAAACCAATTTCGATCTCGTTATCTTTGGTGGAGATGGAGATCTTTCTTACAGAAAGATATTTCCTGCATTATATTACCGTTTGTTGGAAGAACAAATTGGTGCGGATGATAGAATTTTAGCTTTAGCCAGAAAACCTACTACAACGGAGGGATTCAGAACTATTCTTAAATCTGAGTTGAATAAGTATATCGAGAATATAGACGAAAAAGTCGTTAAAAAGTTACTATCCATTGTTTTTTATGCCATAGTAGATATTACTAGTGTGAAGGACACGGATGGAATAAAGAAGTTTTTCGAAAACAGCAACGACAGAGTTAGAGTATTTTATTTAGCAACACCTGCTAGCATTTTTGGTCAAATCTCATCTTACCTTAATAATTTAAATCTTATTAGTAAAAAATCACGAGTTGTTTTAGAAAAACCTTTAGGGACAGACCTAGAAAGCTCGGAAAGTATCAATGCGAAAGTTGCAGAATACTTTACTGAAAAACAGATTTATCGGATTGATCATTATTTAGGTAAGGAAACAGTTCAAAACCTAATGGTACTGCGGTTTGCTAATAACATTTTTGAGAGATCATGGAATGCTCAAGAAATTGATAACATACAAATCACTGTATCCGAATCCTTGGGTGTAGGCACTAGAGGTGACTTCTATGATAAATATGGTGCACTAAAAGACATGGTGCAGAATCATCTTCTGCAGCTTCTTTGTCTTATTGCGATGGAGCCACCCATTACGTTAGATGCGGACCAAGTTAGAGATGAAAAACTCAAAGTTTTAAAAGCATTACGACCATTCACTAAAGAGAGTATAAAAACAGATACCGTTAGAGGTCAATATACAAGAGGAAAATCTAGTGAAGGACAATTAGCTTCTTATCTCGAAGATATTAATAAATACGATTCAAGTACAGAAACATTTGTTGCTCTTAAAACTTATATTGACAATTGGAGGTGGGGTGGAGTGCCGATTTATGTGCGCACGGGTAAAAGAATGCCACATCGCTTTTCGGAAATAGTAATTAATTTCAAACATGTCCCTCATAATATTTTTCCAGAAAAAAAAGACATTGACAATAATAAGCTGACCATAAGGCTTCAGCCTGAAGAGAGAATTGAGTTACAGCAAATGGTAAAGATACCTGGACCCGGCGGGTATAGGTATAAGCCGTTTTCTTTAGAGTTAGATTACGCTGACCATTTTAATGATCGTTTTCCAGATGCTTATGAAAGATTGTTGATGGATGTGGTAAGAGGAAATCAAACGTTATTTATGAGAAGAGATGAAGTTAAAGCTTCGTGGGAGTGGATAGAATCGATTCTTAAAAACTGGAAGTCGCAAAATATACCAAATATACTTTACGAAGCAGGAAGTGCAGGGCCCGGCGATAGGATAATGAATGACAATACAGAATGGGTAAAATCTCGACACGTTCAAAAGGTCCAGGAAAAAAAGAAAAGAAATGAAAAGTAGAAGTGAAATTGAGCAAGGTTTAGTTTTAGCGGTTGTTTCTGAATTGAGACAGTCAATTGAAACGAGAGGATACGCATCTTTACTAGTTTCTGGCGGCTCTACTCCAATTCAACTGTTCCAGCAATTATCTTATAGAGACATTGCTTGGGAAAAAGTTAACATCATTCCGGTAGATGACCGATTTCTGCCAGATTACCATCCAGACCAAAACGGGACTTTAATTCGAGAACATCTTTTGCAAAACAAAGCCGCAAAAGCGAACTTCATTCCTTTGATTTTGGATGCAACCAACGCAGCAAAAAATTTAGAATTAGTAAAAAAATCTATTCCTGAAAAGGAAAGTCCTTTTACGGTGGTTATTTTAGGAATGGGGACGGATGGGCATACTGCATCTCTTTTCCCTTGTTCCGCAGAATTAGAAGAAGGGTTAGACGACAACAACCAAAACCAATTGCTTATCACCAACCCCACAAGTGCGCCTTACCAGCGAATTTCATTTACAAAACAAGCACTCTTAAACACGGAAAACCTTTACCTTCATTGCTATGGAGATGCAAAAAAGGAAATTTTAGATAGCTTAGAAGGTAACTCCGAAACGAAGTACCCAATAAAAGCGCTTATTAATCAACATAAAATCAAACCAGAAATATTCTGGACTAAGTAAGACTTATGAATAAAACCATACTGAAAATAACAGAGCGAATAAAAGAACGCTCCAAAGCATCGAGACAGGAATACGTAGAACTGATGAAAACGGTGCATCAAAATAAGGTAACACGAGCTGACTTAGCTTGTGGTAACCTAGCCCACGCTTTTGCCGCCTGTGCAGATGACGAGAAAGTAGATTTAAGTGCTGAAGTAAAATCGAACTTAGCCATTATCACTGCATACAATGATATGCTAAGTGCACATAAAACCTACGAAGATTACCCTCCAAAACTAAAAGCATCAGCAAAAAGGTACGGAGGAGTTGCACAAGTTGCTTCTGGCGTACCTGCTATGTGCGATGGAGTTACTCAAGGACAAGCAGGAATGGAACTTTCCTTGTTTAGTAGAGACGTAATTGCACTTTCTACTGCTGTAGGAATGTCACACCAAATGTTTGACGGAGGTCTTTGCTTGGGAATTTGCGATAAAATCGTTCCAGGCATGATGATCGGAGCACTTCGATTTGGGCATTTGCCTTATGTTTTTGTTCCGGGAGGACCTATGGAATCTGGGATGAGCAATGAAGAAAAAGCAAAGCATAGAAGAGATTACGCAGATGGTAAAATTGGTAGAGCAGAATTATTGAAAGCAGAATCAGCCTCGTATCACTCTGCGGGAACCTGCACCTTTTACGGGACTGCCAACAGTAACCAGATGCTGATGGAAATTATGGGTGTGCACCTGCCAGGTGCTTCCTTTGTAACACCAGGAACGGAGTTACGAGAAAAGCTAAACGATTTTGCAGTGAAGCGCCTTTTGGAAATTACACCACAAAAGGAAGAATACACTCCTCTCTATGAAATTATTACTCCTGAGAGCATTATGAATGCTTTAGTTGGATTAGTAGCTACCGGAGGCAGCACGAACTTGACCATTCACATTATTGCCATTGCTAAGAGTGCGGGTATTATTGTGAACTGGGACGATTTTAATGACGTTTCTGATGTTGTTCCTTCTATTACAAAGGTATACCCTAACGGAACTGCGGACATCAATCACTTTCAAGCATGTGGTGGAATGGGATTTTTAATGAAGACTTTACGAGACGGAGGATTCTTAAACAACGATGTAAAAACCGTTATGGGTTCAGGACTGGACCATTATATAAAAGAGCCATTTGTTGAAAATGGAGAAATACAATGGAGAGCTGTTCCTGAAAATTCACTGGACGAAAATATTTTAAGACCAGTAACCAATCCATTTGCTGCAACAGGAGGACTTAAAATTCTTAAAGGGAACTTAGGACGATCTGTTATAAAAATTTCTGCAGTTAAACCGGAACACCGTTACGTAAAAGCAGCCGCTGTTGTATTTAACGACCAAGACGAAGTAATTGCAGCCTATAAAAGAAAAGAGCTGAATAAAGACGTTGTAGTGGTGGTTAAAAACCAAGGCGCCCATAGTATTGGAATGCCGGAGCTGCATAAGTTAACTCCTACTCTAAGTTTACTACAATTTGCCGGACATAAAGTGGCATTGGTTACCGATGGCAGAATGTCTGGAGCATCTGGAAAGGTTCCAGCTGCAATTCACTTGAGTCCGGAAGCCGCAAAAGGAGGAATGATTGCCAAATTAGAAACCGGGGACATAATTGAATTGGATCCTGAAAATGGCATATTGAATTGCTTGAACATAGAAGAGGTGGAGGCACGAGTAAATGTAGAAAAAAGCGATTATAGATCTTATGGCGTAGGTCGAGAACTATTCAATCAATTAAAAACACTAGTTAGTGAAAGTGAGGAAGGAGCCTCTTTTATAATTTAAGCAATGGGAAATCAATCAATAAACAAGATATTAAAAAACAACCCCCTAGTCCCAGTTGTGACATTTCAAAAGGAAGATGATCCGGTTGCATTTATGGATTATTTAATCAAGAACAATATTTTTTGTATTGAAATAACCTTGCGAACTGAATATGGACTCAAAGCCATTAAGGTACTAAAAGAGAAGTTCAGCGACACCATTCAGGTAGGCGCTGGAACGGTAATTAACGAAACGCAAGTCAATGAATTGAAATCGATGGGAGCCGACTTTATGGTAAGCCCTGGCTTAACGGTTGATTTATTTGAGTGCATGACGAAATCAAAAATTCCTTTTCTACCAGGTGTTGCTACACCTAGTGAAATAATACAAGCACAAGAACTTAAACTAGAGTATCTTAAGTTTTTTCCCGCTAACCTATACGGTGGAGTTGGTGCATTAAAAATGTTTGGAGGTCTTTTTCCAAGCATCAAATTCTGTCCTACAGGAGGAATAAATGAAGAAACAAGTCAAGAATATCTAGCACTTCCTAACGTAATTGCGGTAGGCGGTTCTTGGTTTCAAAAAAACTATAAAACCAAATAAAATGATTGCAATTGCTGAGAGCGGCTCAACAAAGTGCGAGTGGGTAATCCTTTCTAACGATGGCCAAAAAATAAGCTCCTTCAAAACCCAAGGGTTTAATCCAGATTTCCACAACACTAGCTTTGTTGCTAAAACACTTGGAGAGTGCGAAGAAATGAATAAAGTTAAAGCTAACATTGAGAAACTATACTTCTACGGCGCAAGCTGCTCTAGTGCAAGTCTTAATAAAATTATTGCAGATGGCTTAGCGCAAGTTTGCACCAATGCAAAAATTGAAGTAGACCACGATTTATTAGCTGCTGCCTATTCGCTTTACGAAGGAGAACCAATAATTACCTGTATTTTAGGCACTGGTTCCAACTCTTGTTACTTTGATGGAAAGAAGGTAATCGAAAAAGTTCCCGCTTTAGGATTTGTAATCGGTGACGAAGCAGGTGGCGGTTATTTTGGAAAGCGATTGTTGGCAGAGTACTTTTACAACAGGCTACCACAAGAAATTCAAGACGACTTTACCAAGACCTATAACCTTACTTGGGGAGAAGCTAGAAAAAAGATTTACGGAAACATTCATGCAAATGTATACTTGGCTTCTTTTATGCCTTTCGTGGCAAAGCACAAGGACAACCCATACATCAATTCTATAATAAGAGAAGGTATTGCTAAGTTTATTGAAGTTCATGTCGGTTGCTATTCTGAAATGAAAAAATGTAAAGTGGGTTTTGTCGGAAGCATTTCTCATGTTTTAAAAGACATCATCTTAGAAGAATTGCAAAAGCAAGGATTTGAGCTTGGTAAAGTAGTCGCTAACCCGATAACTCAGTTGGTCAATTATCATCGCTTTTTTCATGCTTCCAAAATAAAAGCAAGCAACTATTTAGTTCAGGAAATCAAATAGTTATGAGTCGTTGGGTTTGTATTTTTGTTTTAGTGCTTTCCTTCTCTGCAGGATGCAAGCCAACGGTTCAAAACGAAACCCCATCTGCAAAAGAATTACTTCGAAATCCAAACAATTTAGGATTCTCCTACGGAGGCTTTAGGGAGAAAACAAGAGAAGAAGCACCAACAGTAGAGCAAGTAACGGAAGACTTAAGGTTGTTAAATGCCATGGGTGTTAGACTCCTTCGCACTTATAATTCTCAGATTTTTCCTCATGCAGAGCGAGTTTTAGAAGCAATCGCAGTATTAAAAAAAGAGGACAAACAATTTGAAATGTATGTGATGTTAGGTGCTTGGATAGAATGTGAAGGAGCATTTACTGACACCAGAAATCATGCAAAAGAAAACCTCCAACAGAATGAGGCTGAAATAGAAAAAGCCATTCAACTGCAGGCACTATTCCCGGATATCGTAAAAATAATTGCAGTAGGGAATGAGTCCATGGTGCATTGGGCAGAGACTTACTCCGTGACTCCTATTATTGTCCTGAAATACGTTCGTCAACTACAAGAATTAAAACAAGCGGGAAAGATGGATTCTAGTGTATGGATTACTAGCTCCGATAATTTCGCCTCGTGGGGCGGAGGTTCTGCTGAATATCACAATTCAGATTTGCTACGGCTCATTCAAGAAGTGGATTACATTTCCATGCATACCTACCCTTTTCACGACACGCACTACAATTCTACGTTTTGGAAGAAAGACCTAGTAGATACAGTTCAGACAAATACGGAAAGGTCTATTGCTGCCATGAATCGAGCCGTAAAGTATGCTAAGTCGCAGTATTTTGGCGTAAAGCAATTTATAGATAGTTTAGGCATTCAAAAAGACATACACCTTGGTGAAACTGGCTGGTCCACTTCTTCTCACTCTTTTTATGGACCAGATGGATCTCGTGCAGCTGACGAATACAAACAAAAACTATATTACGATGCGATGAGAAGCTGGACTTCTGAAGAAGGAATTTCTTGTTTTTACTTCGAGGCATTTGATGAACAGTGGAAAGATTTGAAGGATGAAAGAGCTTCGGAGAACCACTTTGGACTATTTAATCTAAAAAGTGAAGCGAAATACGCTCTCTGGAATCTAGTAGATCAAGGAGTTTTTAAAGGATTAAACAGAGACAGAAAGACCATTACTAAAACCTTTAATGGCAATGAAACGGAATTGCTACAGTTGGTCCAAGGACCTCCATTTAAAGAAAAGGATACACTAAACTAAAACGTAAATTATGTCTAAAAAGGTAATATTAATTGCATTTGTAGTCTCCTTAGGAGGTTTCCTTTTCGGCTTTGATGCCGGAATTATATCCGGGGTTATGTCTTATGCAGGGCCTGAGTTTGACTTAAACGATTGGCAATCGGGATGGGTAGTTAGTTCTCCTTCCTTTGCTGCCATGATTTCTATGTTAATTGCAGGAAGATTAAGTGATATTATTGGGCGGAAAAGAGTTTTGATTGTAGTAGCTTTTTTATACGCTGTTTCTGCGTTGCTTTCTGCCTATGCTTATTCCTACGAAATCCTTTATTTGGCTAGAATGGTTGGAGGAGTTGGTTTTGGGGCCGCTTTGGTTTTAGCCCCCACCTACATTGCAGAGATTTCATCTGCCAAAAACAGAGGTAAGCTGGTTTCCCTGCAGCAGTTAAATATTGTTTTGGGATTTTTTGCTGCCTTCTTAAGTAATTACTATTTGAATAAAATAAATACCTCTGGAAGTGAATTCTTTACCGACAAGACCGTATGGAGATGGATGTTAGGAATTGAGTTTATTCCAGCCATCTTCTACTTTACCTTCATGTTTTTTGTACCTCAAAGTCCACGGTGGCTTTACACTAAAAACATGGTAGCGGAAGCGAAAGAAGTTTTAAATAGAATATACGGCGCGGAAATAGCTTCAGAAGAAATCAGATCCATCGAAAACACCTCCACGAAAAAAGACGACACCAAAGTCTCCTTACTTTCTTTACTCAAACCTTCTTTGAGGTTTATTCTATTGGTAGGATTAGTGATAGGAGTGCTACAACAAATCACAGGAATCAATGCTGTTTACTTTTATGCTACCTCCATTTTCAAACAAACCGGAATTGGCACTAATGCCGCATTTACTTCAGGTGTATTGCTGAGTTTTATCACAGTGCTTTTTACTTTTGTCGCTATATTTTTGATAGACAGAATGGGTAGACGACCGTTATTGTTGATTGGAATTGCAGGAGTATCCATTAGTTTACTTATTTGTGCTTATGGTTTTAACCAAGCCTCCTACGAATTGAAAACACAAGATTTTGAAAAAATGGAATTGGCAGGAATGGATGCGGAACAACTGTCTTTTGCAGTGGGAAAAGTGTACGACAATGATTTAGATTTCAAAAATGAAATGAAACAAGAATTAGGAACCCAGCTTTACGCAAAGAATGAGGGTACCATTTTAGAGTATGCAACCAACATTAATGCAAACTTAATTCTATTTGGAATTCTTGGATTTATCGCGTGTTTTGCCTTCTCTTTAGGACCGGTAATGTGGGTACTTCTGTCGGAATTATATCCAAGTAAATACAGAGGTTTAGCCATTGGTGTAATCGGCTTCGTGAATTCTTTTACGAGCTGGGTGGTGCAGCAGGTATTCCCTTGGGAGCTTTCTAACTTCGGTAACTCTTTGAGCTTTCTAATCTTTGGTTTAACTGCCCTTGGAGGATTTGTAGTACTTCTAAAAATACTTCCGGAAACAAAAGGAAAATCCCTCGAAGAAATTGAAGCGCAATATGTAAAATAAAAACTATGAAACAAAACTGCTATATTCTATTATTGGTCCCATTTTTAATGGTTCTATCCTCCTGCTCTACTCCAACAAAAGAAAAAAATACCCGAGGCGCGGATGAAGTCAAATCAGTGGAAATGGAATCTATTCTCGTTCAACCAGACTCTGCTGAATTTATGGTAACCGTTCCACAAACTGGTCGTTACAAAGTAAGTGTTTGGGGAAGCTTCGAAAACGAAGCAACCGCATGGGTAGAAGACTATATAAATAATACAGACGACCGGGAATACAACATAACCGGCTCTATAACTTTTGATTCTACCGGAAAAGGCTCCATAGATGGATCGCCACTAGCAAAAGGCGAGCACCCGATGAAAGTACATTCTGAAGAAGGGAACACAGTGGATAGTATCCGTTTTGATTTACTGCAGCCTCATGTGGAAACAGACAGTGTTTTAATTCAAGAGATGGATGGTTCGGAATGGTCTTTAGTGTGGTCGGATGAATTTGAAGGAACTGGTCTGGTAGACGATTCAAAGTGGAATTATAAAGTTGGCAACTGGGGCTGGGGAAACAATGAGTTACAATATTATACGCTTGAGGAAACCGCTAATGCGAGACAAGAAGATGGAAAACTAACCATTGAAGCACACAAAAATAAAACCGGTAACAAGTGGACATCGGCGCGATTAAGCACACAAGGTAATGTTTCCTTTAAATATGGTCGGATAGAGTATCGGGCTAAAGTCCCTGCAGGTAGAGGCACTTGGGCTGCGGGATGGCTTTTGGGCGACACGTATAAGGACGAGTTATCTTGGCCTTACTGCGGTGAAATTGATGTTTTAGAATGTGTTGGATACGAAATCAACGACACTAAGGGCAATGGAATTAATCATGCCACTTGCCACACTAGGGCTTATTATTTTAAGCAAGGGAATCAAATTGGAAGCGAAATAGAAGTAGATAGCATGAATACTAAATTTCATACGTATGCAGTAGAATGGTACCCAACAAAAATTGAAGGATATTTAAATGGCGAGTTATACTACACCTATGACAAAATTGCCAACGAGCTAGAATGGCCTTTTAACCAACCCCAAAACATTATTATCAACCTTGCTGTTGGTGGCGGTTGGGGCGGCGCTAAAGGAGTTGACAGTAGCTATACTTCTCATCAATATATTCTGGATTACATTAGAGTTTACGAGAAAAAATGAACAACAAAATCACCATCCTAATTCTAGTTTTATTGTCCGTTTCGTGTAAAAATCAGCAGCAGGAGAATTTAGAAGTTGAACTGTTTCAAACTTCTGCAAGTGGCGATCAATTTGCGGTCAAAAAGTTGAATTTTGAAAAAGTTTCAGCCACGAATACCTTAGTGCTCCACCCTGAGAAAACCTTTCAGAAAGTTACTGGTTTTGGAGGCGCATTTACAGAGGCTTCTGCCTCCTTGCTCCAACAAATGAGTTCCGAAAAAAGAAAAGAGCTATTGAGCGCATACTTTTCAAAAGAAGGAGCTAATTATTCGTTGACCAGAACACACATCAACTCGTGTGACTTTTCATTGAGCAGGTACTCCTATGCGGAGGTAGAAAATGATACTGCTCTAAAGCACTTTAGCATCGAGCCAGACAAAGCAGACTTAATTCCGATGATTCAAGAGGCTCAAGAAATTTCTCCCGATGGATTTAAAATTATTGCCTCTCCGTGGACTGCACCGCCATGGATGAAAACAAACAATGATTGGAACGGTGGTAAATTAAAAAAAGAGTACTACTCAACTTGGGCGGACTACTTTACCAAATACATTTCGGCTTATCAGAAAGAAGGGATAGACATTTGGGGGATTACGGTAGAAAATGAACCTTTAGGAAACGACTCGAATTGGGAAAGCATGCACTACACCCCCGAGGAAATGGGAGATTTTGTAAAAAACCATTTGGGGCCAAAATTTGAAAAGGAAAAATTAAACCAGAAAATTTTAGTTTACGATCAGAACCGTGGTAAAGAGTTAGAAGAATGGGCTGATGCATTACTAAAGGACAAAGATTTAGACCAGTACGTTTATGGCACCGCAGTGCATTGGTACACCAGCACCAATGATGTGATGGAAGAATCCTTGAATTATACGCATGCTGTCGCTCCTACTAAATCGATCATTCAAACGGAAGGCTGTATTGACTCTGAAATTCCTCATTGGAAAGAAGACCAATGGTATTGGAGCAAAGAGGCGACCGACTGGGGATATGACTGGGCATCTGAAGAAGACAAAAAAGACCATCCCAAATATGTTCCAGTTTATCGCTATGCTAGGGATATGATTGGTTGCTTGAATAACTGGGTAGAAGGTTGGATAGATTGGAACATGATTCTAAACCGACAAGGTGGTCCGAACTTGGCTAAAAATTGGTGTATTGCTCCAATAATTGTAGACGTGGAAGAAGATAAAATCTACTACACTCCACTCTATTATACCATGATGCACTTTAGCAAATTTATTCGCCCAGAAGCACAAAGAATAGATTTCACTTTATCGGATGATGATTTGCTAACCACAGCAGTTCGTAACGAAGACGGAAGTATAGTGGTAGTAGTTTTAAATATGACTGCAGAAGATAAAAGTTTTGTTTTAAAGCTAAATAACAAGGAACAAACTATAACAATACCACAGAAAGGATTACAAACGATATTAATAAAAGAAGAAAACATTTAGTTTAAATATGGGAAAGGATTTAATATATTTTGGAGATGCCGAGCTTAGTTCTGGCGAAAAAGAAGTGACAGGAAAGTACACGACAATGGACGGGGAAGATTTTTTCGTGATCGAAAATTATTCAAAAATGCGGCCGTTCTTCATGACCATTGTAAGTGCCAACGACCATTGGTTGTTTATTGCAAGTAACGGTGGGCTTTCAGCTGGAAGGAAAAACCCGGAGCAATCGCTGTTCCCTTATTACTCAGATGATAAAATAATTAGCTCCGCAAATCACACGGGCTCAAAATCCATTTTAAGGGTGGAATCCAAAGAAGGCATAAAACTTTGGGAGCCATTTAACGAAGCTTTTGAAGGAGTTTATAATACTACCTCTAACTTGTATAAAAACAGAGAGGGTAACAAGATAATTTTTGAAGAAATCAACCACGACTTAGGTTTTTCTTTTCGATATGGCTGGATGTTCTCCGAAAGTTATGGTATTGTAAAAAAATCGCAGTTAATTAACTTAACCACCAAGACGGTTAAAGTTGAGATTTTGGATGGAATTCGAAATATTCTACCTTATGGTGTAAGCAGTGCGCTGCAAGACATTCGAAGCACCCTAGTGGACGCATACAAGAGGTGTGAATTGGACGAAAAAACCAACTTAGGAGTATATTCCTTGAGTTCGATGATCGTAGATAAAGCTGAGCCTAGTGAAGCGCTAAAAGCAACAACTGTTTGGTCTTCTGGAATAGAGCCGAAGTCCATTCTACTCTCTACGTTACAATTGAAAAACTTCAGAAACGGATTAGACACCAAATCGGAGTTCGATATTAAGGCAGAGAAAGGTGCTTTCTTTATCACCTCGTCACAGAGTATTGGTTCCAAGAAGTCTGCCACGTGGCTTACCATCGCCGAAGTAAATCAATCGGTTACGAAAATCGCCAAATTAAGGGGTGAACTAAAATCGAAAAATAAACTGCTACAATCTGTTCTTCAAAACATTGAAAAGAACAAGCAAGACTTAAGAAAGAAGATTGGACTAACGGATGGAATTCAACTTTCGAAAGATCGATTGTCGACTGGAAGGCACTTTTCCAACGTGCTTTTTAATATCATGCGTGGAGGAACTTTTGACGATCAATATGAAATAGAAACGGCAGATTTTTTATTGCACATCAAACAAATGAACATGCAAGATTACCAACGATTAAAGCCTGTTTTAAAAGCTATACCCGATCAAATTTCCTATCACCAACTAAGACACTTTTTAGTTGCCTCTAAGCACCAACACACCATGAGGTACTATCTGGAATATTTACCACTTTCCTTTAGTAGAAGGCATGGTGACCCTAGTAGACCATGGAATCACTTCTCTATAGAAACCAAGGATGACTACGGCAATAAACTTCGAAACTTCGAAGGAAACTGGCGAGATATTTTTCAAAACTGGGAGGCTTTGGCTTTTAGTTACCCTGAGTTTGCGCTTGGCATGGTAGCTAAATTTGTGAATGCTTCTACTATTGACGGATACAACCCATACCGTATTTCTAGGGAAGGAATTGATTGGGAAATTGTAGAACCAAACGATCCATGGTCGCACATTGGATATTGGGGGGACCACCAAGTAATTTACCTGTGTAAACTCCTAGAGGTTTCTTTACATTACCAACCAGAAAGGTTAAAGGGCATGTTGAGTAATAAGATTTTTACCTATGCCAATGTTCCTTACCGAATTAAAGGGTACGATGCGATTGCCAGTAATCCTAAAGATACCATTGATTTCGATCACGAATTAGAAGGGTCCATTAAAGAAAGAGTTGAGAAAGTAGGTTCTGATGGTAAACTGGTTTGGAATAAACACAATCAACTAGAAAGAGTAAACCTTACCGAGAAACTACTCGTGATGGTTCTTACTAAACTATACAACTTTATTCCCGACGCTGGTATTTGGTTGAACACACAACGCCCGGAATGGAATGATGCCAACAATGCCCTTGTAGGAAATGGGGTTTCTATGGTTACCTTGTATTACTTGAGAAGATTGTTAAGCTTTACAAGCGAAATATACAAAGAGCAAGAAGGCTTGACCACCGAAATTAACAAACCAGTAGTAGATTTAATGGAGGCTTTGAAAAGGGGGTTCTCGTTTCACAAAGACAACCTTGGAAAGCCTTTCGACGACAAACAACGACGTCAGTTTATGGACGACTTTGGGGTGGCAGGAGAACATTACAGAACTACTGCATATGCAGGATTTACGGGAGAAAAGCGAAAGCTTCGAAACAAAGACATGTTAGATTTCTTTGCACTTTCTTTAAGCTTTTTAGAGGATACCATTACTAAAAACTCAAGAGAAGATGGATTGTACCATTCTTACAATTTACTAGAACTTTCAGAAGGAAAAGCAACTTATACCCACTTGTACGAAATGTTAGAAGGGCAAGTATCTGCTTTAAGTGCTAATTTTTTAAACCCAGAGGAAGCATTAAATGTGTTAGACTCTCTTAGAACAAGCAAAATGTTCCGCCCAGATCAGTATAGCTACATGCTGTATCCGGACAGAGATTTATCTCCTTTCTTGGAAAAAAATAGCATCGACCCAGAGCTTTTGCAAGGATCTCAGCTTTTGGAAAAGATGTTGTCCAAAGGGAATACAGAAATAGTTGAGAGAGATGTGGAAGGAAAGCTCCATTTCAATGGAAACTTCCATAACGTTGCTGACTTAAAGAAGGCCTTACTTTCCATCAAAGATTTTGAACTAAAACGAGTGGTAAAGAGAGAAACGAAGCAGTTTCTGGATGCATTTGAGGCTGTTTTTGACCATAAAGCATTTACCGGTCGCTCCGGAGCATTTTATGGTTACGAGGGACTCGGTAGTATATATTGGCACATGGTTTCAAAACTTTTATTAGCCATTCAAGAAAATATTTATGCTGCTAGAAAGCAAAATGCTTCCGCAGGCACTATTGGTAGATTGATTGAGCATTACTATGAAATCAGAGCAGGAATTGGGCTAAATAAGTCGCCTCAATTATACGGAGCATTTCCAACCGATGCATACTCTCATACGCCAAAATACGCAGGTGCAAAACAACCCGGCATGACTGGTCAAGTAAAAGAGGACATTATTAATAGATGGGCAGAATTAGGTATCCTGGTGAAAGATGGCTGTTTAATGTTTGATCCTTTTATTCTGAGAGAGTCTGAATTTATTGACGAATCTGCAACCTTATCCTATTACAATCACAATGGAGAGGCTTGTAAGATTGTAGTTCCAAAAAATGCAACTGCCTTTACTTATTGTCAAATTCCAATCGTTTACGAAATTGCGAAAGAAGCAAAATTAACGGTGCATTATTCGGACGGAACACAAAATGAAATCGACGGGAACTCTTTAACTTTCTTAGAGTCGAAAGATGTCTTTAAACGATCTGGTAAAATTCAATCCATTCAGGTTCAAGTAAAAAAGGAAGTACTTCTATAACTTTTTACCACAATTTCTCGCAAAAAAAAAGCCACGCTTCTCAGCGTGGCTTTTGTATTTTCATTCAAATCAGCGTTAAGCTTCTCCTTGAGGCCCTCCGAAGTTCATAGGAAAATGAGGTTGATCACTTTCTTTTATCGCTCCGTTCAGCTGCTCAAATTTTTGAATGTTGTCTTGTAGCGCTCTTACCAAACGTTTTGCATGCTGCGGTGTCATCATAATTCTTGATTTCACTTTCGCTTTTGGTAAGCCTGGCATTACTTTAATAAAATCCAGAACAAATTCAGAACTAGAGTGACTAATGATTGCCAAGTTGGAATAAGTTCCTTCAGCAACTTCTTCTGTCAATTCAATGTTCAATTTGCCATCCTTCATTTGAGGATTGTTATTGTCGTCTGCCATTTTATTCTGCGTTTTCTACTTCGTCAACTTCAACTTCAGCTACTTCTTCTTTTCCAGATTTTAGCATTTCATACTCTTCGTTAGAGCCAACCACATATTCTTGGTAGTCATCTAATCCTGTACCTGCAGGAATCAAGTGTCCAACAATAACGTTCTCTTTCAAGCCCATTAATGTGTCTTGCTTTCCGTTTACAGCTGCTTCATTCAACACTTTCGTCGTTTCTTGGAAAGATGCCGCTGAAATGAAACTGTCTGTTTGCAGAGACGCTCTTGTAATTCCTTGAAGAACGGAGTTAGAAGTAGCTGGAACAGCATCTCTAGCTTCAACCGTTTTCTTATCCTGACGCTTCAACATAGAATTCTCTTCTCTTAGCTTACGAGGAGAAATGATTTGACCCGCTTTCAATCCTTCCGATTCACCTGGTTCAATAACAATTTTCTTTCCGAAAATCCAATCGTTTTCAATAGCAAAGTCTGATTTGTTAGCAATTTGCTTCTCCAAGAATCTTGTATCGCCCGGATCTTCAATAATTACCTTACGCATCATTTGTCTAACAATTACTTCAAAGTGTTTATCGTTGATCTTCACTCCTTGTAATCGGTATACTTCTTGAACTTCGTTTACTAAATACTCTTGAACTTGAGTAGGACCTTTAATTGCTAATATGTCAGCTGGAGTAATTGCTCCATCAGACAACGGAATTCCCGCTCTAACAAAGTCGTTTTCTTGTACTAGAATGTGCTTAGACAAGTTGATCAAGTATTTTTTCACTTCACCAGTTCTAGACTCAATAATAACCTCTCTATTCCCTCGCTTAATTTTACCGAAAGAAACGATACCGTCAATTTCAGAAACTACTGCTGGGTTAGAAGGGTTTCTAGCTTCAAATAACTCTGTTACTCTAGGAAGACCACCTGTAATATCACCAGACTTACCTGAAGTTCTTGGGATTTTAACCAATGTTCTACCGCTCTCAATTTTATCTCCTTCCTTCACCACAATATGCGCGCCTACCGGTAAGTTGTATGTTTTAAGAACTTCTTTCTTAGAGTTCAATAATTTAATCTCAGGAATTAACTTCTTATCTCTAGATTCAATAATTACTTTCTCAGTAAAACCAGTTTGCTCATCCGATTCTTCTTTATAGGTAATACTATCTACTAAGTTTTCAAAAGCAATTGTTCCAGGAACTTCCGCAATAATCAATGCGTTATATGGATCCCAATAACAAATCATTTCGCCTTTCTTCACCTTTGCACCCTCTTTCGCAACTAAGACAGATCCGTAAGGAATTACGGCAGTCATCAATGCTATATTGGTCTTAGGATCTAAAATTCTTGCTTCCGCAGAACGTCCAACTACGATTGTAATTTTCTTTCCTTCTCTGTCTTCTCCACCAACTGTTCTTAACTCGTCGATTTCTAAGATACCGTCGTACTTCGCTTCTACTCTAGAATCATCTGCAATTTTAGATGCAGTACCCCCAACGTGAAAAGTACGTAGTGTTAACTGTGTACCCGGTTCTCCAATAGACTGCGCAGCAATAACACCTACAGACTCTCCTTTTTGAGTCATTCGGCCTGTTGCTAAACTTCTACCGTAACACTTGGCACAAACTCCTCTTTTTAATTCACAAGAAAGTACCGATCTCATTTCGACCTCGTCAATTGGAGACTCTTGAATCTCTCTTCCAATTTCTTCTGTAACCTCTTCTCCTGATTCGATGATTAAATCACCAGTATTAGGATGATATACGTCGTGAACGGTAACTCTACCTAAAATTCGATCGTAAAGTGATTCTACTTCGTCGTCGTTCTTCATCAATGCAGAAATGGTAACACCTCTTAGTGTTCCACAATCTACTTCTGAGATCACAACATCTTGAGAAACATCTACCAATCTTCTTGTTAAGTATCCAGCATCTGCTGTTTTCAATGCTGTATCGGCCAAACCTTTACGCGCACCGTGAGTAGAAATAAAGTACTCTAGAATAGATAGTCCTTCCTTAAAGTTAGAAAGAATTGGGTTTTCAATAATTTCTTGACCAGTAGAGCCTGATTTCTGTGGCTTAGCCATCAATCCTCTCATTCCTGAAAGCTGACGAATTTGCTCTTTAGAACCCCTTGCTCCGGAATCAAACATCATATAAACAGAGTTGAAACCTTGGTTATCGTTCTTCAAACGACTCATTACCGTGTTGGTCAATCTCGTGTTGGTATGTGTCCAAATATCAATAATTTGGTTATAACGTTCGTTATTCGTAATGAATCCCATGTTATAGTTATCCCAAACCTCTTTTACTTGTTGGTTTGCCTTGTCCATCATCTCTTCCTTCTCTGGTGGAACAATTACGTCCTCCAAGTTAAATGATAGACCACCTTTAAATGACATGTTATACCCTAGGGTCTTAATCTCATCTAAGAAGTTTGCTGTTTTAGCAGTTCCGGCTACTTTTAATATATCTCCAATAATGTCTCTTAAGGATTTCTTAGTCAACAAATCGTTGATGTAAGGAACTTCCTCCGGAACTCGCTCGTTGAAAATAACTCTACCACAAGTGGTTTCGATTAATTTCGTTTCACCATTCTTTGTGATATTTACCTTGATCTTAGCGTGAATGTCTAATCTTCCTTCGTTATTCGCAATGATAACTTCTTCCGGAGAATAGAATGACTTCCCTTGACCCTTAATGGTTTTAGTCTCGTCGGTTACTCTTTCTTTTGTTAAATAATAAAGACCCAAAACCATATCCTGAGATGGTACCGTAATAGGAGAACCATTTGCAGGGTTAAGAATGTTGTGAGAAGCTAACATTAACAATTGTGCTTCTAGGATTGCAGCATTACCTAGAGGCAAGTGAACTGCCATCTGATCCCCATCAAAATCGGCGTTAAACGCTGTACAAACTAATGGGTGAAGTCGAATTGCTTTTCCTTCAATAAGTTTTGGTTGAAAAGCCTGAATACCTAATCTGTGAAGAGTTGGAGCCCGGTTCAATAGAATCGGGTGACCTTTCAATACGTTTTCTAAGATATCCCAAACAATTGGTTCTTTTTTGTCAACGATTTTCTTTGCAGATTTAACCGTTTTAACAATACCTCTTTCAATTAACTTACGAATCACGAATGGCTTGTAAAGCTCTGCTGCCATATCTTTTGGCATACCACATTCATGTAATTTCAAGTCCGGTCCAACAACAATTACGGAACGAGCTGAATAATCTACCCTTTTCCCCAATAGGTTTTGTCTGAAACGACCTGACTTTCCTTTTAAACTGTCAGATAAAGATTTTAAAGCTCTATTAGAATCTGTTTTAACAGCCGACGATTTTCTAGAGTTATCAAATAATGAATCCACAGCTTCCTGCAACATTCTCTTCTCGTTTCTTAAAATTACTTCAGGAGCCTTAATCTCCATCAATCTTTTCAAACGGTTGTTTCGAATAATTACTCTTCTGTATAAATCATTTAAATCAGAAGTAGCAAAACGTCCACCATCCAATGGCACTAAAGGACGCAATTCTGGTGGAATAACAGGAACAACTTTTACAATCATCCACTCCGGCCTGTTCTCAATATGGCCATTTGCAGCTCTGAAAGCTTCAACAACCTGAAGTCTTTTCAAGGCCTCATTCTTTCTTTGCTGAGAAGTTTCTGTATTCGCTTTGTGTCTTAAATCGTAAGAAAGTGAATCTAAATCCAAACGCTTTAACAATTCGAAAAGTGCATTAGCACCCATCTTAGCAATGAATTTATTTGGATCGTTTTCATCTAAATACATGTTTTCCTTTGGCATAGTATCCAAAATATCCAAGTACTCTTCTTCCGTTAAAAAATCTAAATATTCTACTGGTTCCCCTTCCGCATTTTTAGCCTCACCTGCATTAATTACAACGTATCTTTCGTAATAAATGATGGTATCTAATTTCTTAGTTGGCAATCCCAAAAGGTAACCTATTTTGTTTGGTAAAGATTTAAAGTACCAGATGTGAGCTACGGGAACAACCAATGAGATGTGTCCCATTCTCTCTCTTCGTACTTTTTTCTCTGTTACTTCAACACCACAACGGTCACAAACAATTCCTTTATATCGAATTCTTTTGTATTTCCCACAGTGGCACTCGTAATCTTTTACCGGACCGAAAATTCTTTCACAGAATAAACCATCTCTTTCTGGTTTGTACGTTCTGTAATTGATTGTCTCCGGCTTCAATACTTCACCATTTGATTTCTCTAAAATCATTTCTGGCGAAGCAAGGCTTATTGTAATTTTAGAGAATCTACTTGTTTCCTTATTGTCTCTTCTAAAAGCCATAATTATATTATTATGTTAATAATCTCTTTAAATTGTTGATTTAAACGGTAACCTTATCCTTGTCTGATAAAGTAATGTTTAAACACAGACCTCTCAGCTCATGCAGTAATACATTGAAAGATTCCGGAATACCAGGAACTGGCATACTTTCCCCTTTCACAATTGCTTCATACGCTTTAGCTCTACCCATAACGTCATCTGATTTAATGGTTAAGATTTCTTGTAGGATATTAGCCGCACCAAATGCTTCTAATGCCCAAACTTCCATCTCACCAAAACGCTGACCACCAAACTGAGCTTTACCACCAAGTGGTTGCTGCGTAATTAACGAGTACGGTCCGATAGATCTAGCGTGCATCTTATCTTCCACCATGTGACCCAATTTCAACATGTAAATAATACCTACTGTAGCTGGCTGATCGAAAGGTTCTCCCGTTCCGCCATCTTTCAAGAAAGTTCTTCCTGAACGTGGAACACCTGCTTTGTCCGTGTATGTATTAATTTCATCTGCCGTAGCTCCATCAAAAATTGGTGTCGCAAACTTGACGCCTAGCTTTTCTCCTGCCCATCCTAAAACAGTTTCGTAAATCTGTCCTAAGTTCATACGAGAAGGTACACCAAGTGGGTTTAGTACGATATCAACAGGAGTACCGTCATCTAAGAATGGCATGTCTTCATGACGTACAATTCTTGCTACAATACCTTTGTTACCGTGACGTCCCGCCATCTTATCTCCAACTTTCAACTTACGTTTCTTAGCTAAATACACTTTCGCTAACTTCATAATTCCAGTTGGCAACTCATCTCCTACAGTCAAAGCATATTTCTTACGCTTGTACTTCCCTTGAATTTCAGTTGCTTTCATGTTATGATTATGCAACATGGTCTTAATCATTTGGTTCAACTCATCCGATGTAGTCCAGTTTTTATAATCTATAAAAGCGAAGTCGTCAATTCTTTGAAGAACCTTTTGAGTAAACTTAGTTCCCTTCGGAATTAATTCCTCGTTGTAATAGTTCTGAATTCCTTGAGCAGTCTTACCATTTACTACAGAGTATAATTTTTCAACTAACCTCTCTTTCAACTGACCAATTTCTTTTCTCTCTTCTTCGTCTAGTTTCAGTATCAAGTTTTTCTCGTCTGCTCTAGACTTTCTATCTTTAACAGCTCTTTCAAACAACTTCTTACCTACAACTACCCCTTTGGTCGATGGTGGAACTTTTAAAGAAGCATCTTTAACATCTCCGGCTTTATCTCCAAAAATTGCTCTCAATAACTTCTCTTCAGGAGTTGGATCAGATTCTCCTTTTGGAGTAATCTTTCCAATTAAAATATCCCCCTCTTTTACTTTAGCTCCAATTCTAATTAATCCGTTCTCATCCAAATCTGCTGTCGCTTCCTCACTCACGTTTGGAATATCAGCAGTCAATTCTTCCACTCCACGCTTAGTATCTCTTACTTCTAATGTGAATTCATCCACGTGAACAGACGTAAACAAATCTTCAGAAACAACCTTCTCAGAAATTACAATTGCATCTTCAAAGTTGTAACCCTTCCATGGCATAAATGCCACTTTCAGGTTTCTTCCTAAAGCAAGCTCACCACCTTGAGTAGCATAACCTTCACAAAGCACTTGGCCCTTGGTTACCTTATCTCCCTTCATCACGATAGGATTCAAGTTGATGGTTGTACTCTGATTCGTTTTCTTGTATTTTGTTAGAACGTATGTTTTAGTAGGCTCAGTAAATGAAACCAATTCTTCTTCGTCCGTTCTTTCATAAGTAACAATGATCTTGTTAGCATCTACATATTCTACAACACCAGTGCCTTCAGCATTAATTAATACTCTTGAATCAATCGCAACTTGTTTTTCCAATCCAGTTCCAACAATTGGAGCACTTGGCTGCAATAATGGTACTGCTTGACGCTGCATGTTAGAACCCATTAGGGCTCTGTTCGCATCATCATGCTCTAGGAAAGGAATTAAAGATGCTGCTATAGATGCAATTTGGTTTGGAGATACATCCATCAAAGTTACATTCTCCGGCTTCGCTAATGGAAAGTCACCTTCATATCTCGCTTTAACAACTTCAGTTTGGAATTTTCCATTCTCTCCAATTATTGCATTAGCTTGAGCAATGGTTTGTTTGTCCTCTTCTTCAGCACTTAAATAAATTACTTCTTTGTCGCTTAATCCAACAGTGCTATCAGCTACCTTTCTATAAGGAGTCTCAATAAACCCAAGTCTGTTTACTTTAGCATAAACACATAATGAAGAAATCAAACCAATGTTTGGTCCTTCAGGTGTTTCAATTGGACAAAGTCTTCCGTAGTGAGTATAGTGAACATCACGTACTTCGAAACCTGCTCTTTCTCTTGAAAGACCGCCGGGTCCTAGTGCCGACATTCTTCTTTTATGAGTAACCTCGGAAAGTGGATTCGTTTGATCCATAAACTGAGATAATTGATTCGTTCCAAAGAAAGAATTAATTACGGCAGACAGTGTTTTAGCGTTAATTAAATCGGCAGGAGTAAATACCTCGTTATCTCTAACGTTCATTCGCTCTCTTATCGTTCTAGCCATTCTAGCCAAACCAACCCCAAACTGATTGTATAGTTGCTCCCCTACAGTTCTTACCCTTCTGTTTGACAAGTGATCAATATCATCTACATCAGCTTTTGAATTGATTAGCTCAATTAAATACTTAATGATAGAGATGATATCCTCTCTTGTTAAGATTTTTGTTGTAGGCTCAATATTTAAACCTAATTTTTTATTTATCCTGTAACGTCCAACTTCACCTAAGTCGTAACGAGTCTCTGAAAAGAATAATTTATCAATTACTCCCCTTGCAGTTTCCTCATCTGGCGGCTCAGAATTTCTAAGTTGACGGTAAATATGCTCTACAGCTTCTTTCTCCGAGTTCGAAGGATCTTTCTGTAAAGTGTTATAAATTATTGCAAAATCGGCAGAATTTACGTCCTCCTTATGAAGAATAATAGTCTTTGTACCAGACTCTAAAATAGCATCAATATGCTCTTTTTCAATAATGGTTTCACGGTCGATTACCACCTCATTTCTTTCGATGGATACAACTTCTCCTGTATCTTCATCTACGAAATCTTCTACCCAAGTTCTTAAAACTCTGGCAGCTAATTTTCTTCCTTGAACTCTTTTAACGGCGGCTTTACTAACTTTTATTTCATCAGCTAAGCTAAATATGTCAAGGATATCTTTATCAAATTCATAACCAATTGCTCTTAGCAATGTAGTTACAGGTAATTTTTTCTTTCTGTCAATGTATGCATACATTACGTTATTAATGTCCGTAGCAAATTCAATCCAAGAACCTTTAAAAGGAATTACTCTTGCAGAATACAACTTCGTACCATTTGCATGTCTTGACTGACCGAAGAATACACCAGGAGATCTGTGTAATTGAGATACAATAACTCTTTCCGCTCCGTTTACAAGGAAGGTACCTTTTGGAGTCATGTAAGGAATAGTACCTAAATAAACATCTTGAACAATTGTTTCAAAATCCTCATGTTCAGGATCTGTACAATATAATTTAAGTTTCGCTTTTAGCGGCACACTGTACGTCAAACCTCTATCAATACATTCTTCAATGCTATATCTAGGTGGATCCACAAAGTAATCTAAAAACTCCAGTACAAACTGATTACGTGCATCAGTAATTGGAAAGTTTTCACTAAAAACTCTATAAAGACCCTCTGTGTCTCTGAACTCAGGTGAGGTATCTAATTGAAAGAAATCCTGAAACGACTGTAATTGTATATCTAGAAAGTCAGGATACTCTAATTTATTTTTTATGGATGCAAAACTTACTCTATTTTGCAATTTTGATAATGATGCGTTAGCCATCTGAAGGAGTGTTTATTAGTACTTAGATATAAACATAAAAGGGTTTAGTCCTCACCCCGACGATTGTCAGGGTGAGATCTAAACCTAAATATTATTAGTTGAAGCTATATTATTTAAGCTCAACTTCAGCTCCAGCCTCTTCTAATTGAGATTTAAGACCTTCTGCTTCGTCTTTAGATACACCTTCTTTCAATGCTTTTGGTGCTCCATCAACTAACTCTTTTGCTTCTTTAAGACCTAAACCAGTTAATTCCTTAACTAATTTGACAACTGCCAATTTAGATCCACCTGCAGCTTTCAAGATCACATCAAATTCAGTTTTCTCTTCAGCAGCATCGTCACCACCAGCAGCAGGACCAGCCATTGCTACAGCAGCTGCAGCAGGCTCAATGCCATACTCATCCTTAAGGATTGTTGCTAATTCGTTTACATCTTTTACTGTCAAGTTTACCAACTCTTCAGCAAGCGCTTTTAAATCCGCCATTTTATTTTGTTTTTGTTTGTTTAATTTATATGAATTGAGAGTGCGTACACAATTTATGCTTCCTTCTCAGAAAGTGTTTTTACTAAGCCAGCGATCGTAGTTCCACCTGACTGAAGTGCAGATAATACATTTTTCGCAGGAGATTGAAGAAGTGCAATGATATCCCCAACCAATTCTTCCTTAGATTTGATCTGAGCAAGTGTGTCAATTTTATCATCACCAATAAAAATTGCTTGTTCAATGTAAGCTCCTTTTAATATAGGCTTTTTATTTTTCTTTCTAAACTCTTGAATCAATTTTGCCGGAGCATTACCTACCTCAGAGAATAAAATAGAAGTATTTCCTTTTAATACATCATAGAATTCCTCATAACTGCCTTCTGCAGCTTCAAGAGCTTTTCTCAATAACGTATTTTTTACAACGTTTAAAGAAACATCCCTTTTATATGCCATTCTTCTAAGTCGAGTAGAAGTTTCTGCATCTAACTCAGAGATATCAGCTAAATAAAAAATATTATTTTCATTTAACTTAGCTAATAAGTTCTTTACGATTTCGTGCTTTTCTTGTTTTGTCATTTCTAAATTGAATAGAATGATGAATAATTAGTCGTCTAAATGTCTTTTGGATCAATATGAATACCTGGAGTCATCGTTCCTGACACACAAATACTCTTTACGTATATCCCTTTTGATGCTGCAGGCTTTAACTTCATAATCGTTTGAAGCATTTCTGAAGCATTTTCTTTAATCTTATCTGCGTCGAAAGAAACTCTACCTACTGATGCATGAATAATACCATACTTATCAACTTTAAAGTCAATTTTTCCGCCCTTTACATCAGCAACCGCTTTTCCAATATCCATAGTAACGGTACCTGACTTTGGATTCGGCATCAAACCTCTTGGTCCTAAAACACGACCTAAAGCTCCAACTTTACCCATAACACTTGGCATAGTTACAATAACATCAACGTCGGTCCAGCCGCCTTTGATTTTATCTACGTATTCATCTAACCCAACGAAATCTGCTCCAGCCTCTAGTGCCTCAGCTTCCTTATCAGGAGTTACCAATGCTAAAACTGTAACAGTTTTACCCACACCGTGAGGCAGAGTTACAGTACCTCTTACCATTTGATTCGCCTTTCTTGGATCTACTCCTAATCTTACGCTTAAATCAACGGATGAATCAAAATTAGTAGAAGCTAAATCCTTCACTAATGCTGACGCATCTTTTAAGGAATATAACTTATCCTTTTCAATTTTTGCTAGAGCGTCCTTACGCTTTTTAGTCAATGTTGCCATGTTATTTTATTTTAACCTACTAAGCAGGTTTTGGTCCTTTAACTGTAATACCCATACTTCTTGCTGTTCCTGCTACCATTCTCATAGCAGATTCAATTTTGAATGCATTTAGGTCTTCCATTTTATCCTCTGCTATTTCCTTGATTTGATCCCAAGTTACAGCAGCTACTTTCTTTCTGTTTGGCTCAGCTGAACCAGACTTCAATTTAGCTTTCTCTAACAATTGAACCGCTGCAGGAGGCGTTTTAATTACAAAATCGAAAGATTTATCACCATAAACAGTAATTACTACCGGCAAAACCTTTCCGGCTTTGTCCTGAGTTCTTCCATTGAACTGCTTACAGAAATCCATTATGTTTACCCCTTTTGCACCTAATGCTGGTCCAACTGGAGGAGATGGATTAGCTGCTCCACCTTTGATCTGTAATTTGATTATTCCACTAATTTCTTTAGCCATTTCTTGCTATTTATAATGTCAATTATGATTCTTTTTCTACTTGAAGGAAACTTAATTCCAATGGCTGCTTCCTTCCGAAAATCTTCACCATTACCATCAACTTTTTCTTCTCTTCGTTTATTTCTTCAATGCTACCGTTAAATCCGTTGAAAGGCCCATCTATTACTTTGATAGATTCGCCAACAATGAATGGTATGTTCATCTCTTCTTCACTATCCGCTAACTCATCAACTTTACCTAAAATTCTGTTAACTTCAGATTGTCTTAAAGGAAGAGGGTCTCCTCTCTTTTCAGCACCCAAAAACCCAATTACATTGGTTGTCTTTTGTATTAGGTGAGGAATTTCTCCAACTAAATTTGCTTCAATAAGAATGTAACCAGGGAAAAAACTTCTTTCCTTACTTACCTTCTTTCCATTTCTTATCTGATAAACTTTTTCCGTTGGAATTAAGATTTGACTAACATAGTCTCCTAATTTCAAACGATTAATCTCATCCTCGATATAAAGTTTTACCTTCTTTTCTTTCCCGCTAATCGCTCTAACGACGTACCACTTTTTATTGTTATTCTCGCTCATGTCTATCCCTTATCAGTTTTATATGATTTCGTAGATTTTTTCCATCAACGTACTAAAAGTAGTGTCCATCAAAAAAATAATCAGAGAAATGATAATCGAAGCAATCATCACAACCACACCACTACTTTGAAGTTCGCTCCAAGTTGGCCAGCTTACCTTATTCAGTAATTCGTCAGATGATTCTTCTATGTATGTTCTTAACTTCGACATAATTTTATTTTCTCTGCACGGGTGGAGAGACTCGAACTCCCAGCCAATGGTTTTGGAGACCACTACTCTACCAATTGAGCTACACCCGTAAATTTTAAAAGTCACGAAAAGGTGTTGACCTAAAGACCAACACCTTTTCTAACTTTATTGATTCTATTGATTACTCAATAATTTCTGTAACCTGACCGGCTCCTACTGTTCTACCACCTTCTCTGATCGCAAACTGTAGACCTTTGTTGATCGCAACTTTGTTAATCAAATTAACAGTAATTGTTACGTTATCTCCAGGCATTACCATTTCTCTTCCTTCTTCCAAGAAAATCTCTCCTGTTACATCTGTTGTTCTGATGTAAAATTGAGGACGGTATTTATTTTGGAATGGAGTGTGACGTCCACCTTCTTCTTTTTTCAAGATATAAACCTCAGCTTTAAATTTAGTATGTGGAGTAATTGATCCTGGCTTAGCCATTACCATACCTCTACCAATTTGAGATTTCTCGATACCTCTTAACAATAAACCAACGTTATCTCCTGCTTCTCCTCTATCAAGAATTTTTCTGAACATTTCAACACCTGTAACAACAGATTTTAAACCTTCAGCTCCCATTCCCATAATTTGAACTTCTTCACCAGAGTTAATAACACCAGTTTCAATTCTACCTGTAGCAACAGTTCCTCTACCTGTAATTGAGAAAACATCTTCAATTGGCATTAAGAAAGGCTTATCAGTTTCTCTTGGAGGAATTGGAATAAAGCTATCAACAGCATCCATTAATTCCATCACTTTGTCTTCCCATTGAGCTTCTCCGTTCAATGCACCTAATGCAGAACCAGAAATGATAGGAGTATTGTCACCATCGAAATCGTAGAATGATAATAATTCTCTAATTTCCATTTCAACTAATTCTAACAACTCTTCATCATCAACCATGTCAGCCTTGTTCATGAAAACAACGATTGTAGGAACTCCTACCTGACGAGCTAATAAGATGTGCTCTCTTGTTTGTGGCATTGGCCCATCCGTAGAAGCTACTACTAAAATTGCTCCATCCATTTGTGCAGCACCCGTTACCATGTTCTTTACGTAATCCGCGTGACCTGGACAATCAACGTGAGCGTAGTGTCTATTTTCAGTAGAATACTCAACGTGAGAAGAGTTAATTGTAATACCTCTTTCTTTTTCTTCAGGAGCGTTATCAATCTTATCAAAAGCTACAGATGCTGAGTAGCCCTTTTTTGCCAATACAGTAGTAATGGCAGCAGTTAATGTAGTCTTTCCGTGATCAACGTGACCAATTGTACCAATATTTAAATGTGGTTTAGACCGGTCAAAATTTTCTTTAGCCATGACTTGTTGCTTTTATTTGTTATTATAATTAATTAATAGGTTCAATCTATATCTAGAGCCAATGAGGGGAATTGAACCCCTGACCTCTTCCTTACCAAGGAAACGCTCTACCCCTGAGCTACATCGGCAATGATGTATTTTTTTATCGATGAGAATAAAAGAGCGGGAAACCGGATTCGAACCGGCGACCCTCAGCTTGGAAGGCTGATGCTCTAGCCAGCTGAGCTACTCCCGCTTTTTAGATTCATCAATGTTTTCGAAAGAATGTGGGGGGAGCAGGATTCGAACCTGCGAAGACGTAGTCAACAGATTTACAGTCTGTCCTCGTTGGCCGCTTGAGTATCCCCCCAATTTTTTCAATTATTTTAAAGAACGTTTGAGCCGATGGAGGGATTCGAACCCCCGACCCGCTGATTACAAATCAGCTGCTCTGGCCAACTGAGCTACATCGGCAAAAATTTCGACCTTATTTCTCACTACAAGTAGCTCTGAAATAAGGTCTGCAAATTTATGAAAGATTATAATATCCCGAAATAATTTCTAATCTTTTTTTCAAAGTCTTTTCATTAACACATTAAAGACTTTAAAATCAATATCAAAACTATCTCATTCTTTCCTTTTCTTTGTGCTTTCTAGCCTGTCTGCGCAATGCTTCTGTTACTTCGTCGGCTGCAGCTTCGAAATTTTTCGAAGTTTTCTTTGCAAATAAGTCGTGTCCCGGCACAAATAAGCGAATTTCCACCTCTTTATTTTGAGTCTCATGACTATTGTCCACTTTTAAGTAAACATCCGCACTAATAATCTTGTCAAAAAACTGCGTCAGCTTGTTTACCTTTTCTTGGATAAAGTCGATTAACTTTTGATCTGCATCAAAGTTGACTGATCTTACGTTCAATTTTACGTTCATAAATAGTTGATTTTATGCCCTAGGATGGGCTTGTTTGTAAATATTTTTTAATTTCTCCATTGTGTTATGCGTGTAAACTTGTGTTGCGGACAAGTTTGCATGACCTAATATCTCTTTGATTGTATTTAACTCGGCACCATTATTCAGCATGTGCGTTGCAAAGGTATGCCGTAAAACATGCGGGCTTTTTTTAGATGCTGTTGTAACTTGTCCAAGGTAGTAATTAACCTTTCGATAAACAAACTTTGGATACATTTTTTTACCCGCATCTGTTAGCAAATAATTAGCTTCACGGGCAACTTCTTCCCTATAGCGAAGGTACCTTTTTACACTTTCTAATAACTGCCTGTGCAGTGGAATGATTCTTTCTTTATTTCGCTTTCCAATAACTTTTATTTGGCTTTCGCTAAAGTTTATATCTCCGAGTTGGAGTTGGATTAATTCGCTCAATCGAATTCCGGAAGAATACAGCAATTCAAGGATCATTTTGTCGCGAACACCTTTGAAAGAGTCCTGAAATTCAAACTCGTCCAACAAACTGTCCATTTCCGTCTCTCTTACAAAATGAGGCAATGGAGCAGCTAGTTTAGGAGAGATCAACTTATCTGTTGGGTTAGATGAAATTTGACCCTCTTTTAAGAGAAACTTATAAAATGACTTTAGCGTAGAGATTTTTCTGTTTACGCTTTTGTTTTGCGTGCCTGTTTCTAACAAGCTAATTACCCAAGAGCGCAAACTTGAAGAGTTTGCATCAGATATTTCAACTTCATATTGATTCATTAAGTATCTCTGAACTTGCAACAAGTCAGACCTATACGCCGTAACTGTGTGCAATGAATACCGTCGATTCTTTTGAAGATGATTTAAAAACTGAGTAATTGGCATAAAAAAACCACGTTAAATACTATCGCAATTTAGGCAATAGTATTTAACGTGGTACTATATTTAAAGGTAAAAAAACTTAAAATTAAGCTTCTTCTTCTCTTTGCATTTTTTCTACGTAAATCGCTTTCTTGATTTGCTCTCTTCTAATTATTGAAGGCTTATCAAACTGCTGTCTAGCTCTTAGTTGTCTTACAGTTCCGGTTCTTTCGAACTTTTTCTTAAACTTCTTCAGTGCTCTTTCTATGTTCTCGCCTTCTTTTACAGGTACTATTAGCATGCGTCTTAATTTTTATTGGTGAGCAAAAGTAATACTTTTTATTAAATTACAATTAGCTTTTCAAAATATCTCTTGATATTACTAATTTTTGAATTTCAGAGGTTCCTTCCCCGATCGTGCATAGCTTTGAATCTCTGTAAAACTTCTCAACAGGAAACTCTTTCGTGTATCCGTACCCGCCAAATATTTGAACTGCATCATTAGAAACAGCAACACAAACTTCTGATGCTTTGTATTTCGCAATTGCGGATTCCTTTGTCATCTTCTGACCTTTGTTCTTCATATCAGCTGCTTGATGTGTCAGCAATTCTGATGCTTCAATATCTGTAGCCATATCTGACAATTTGAAAGCAATGGCTTGAAAATTTGAGATAGCCTGACCAAATTGATGTCTTTCTTTAGCATATTTCTTAGCTGCAAGGTATGCACCTTTGGCGATTCCTAAAGAGAGTGCTGCAATTGAAATCCTACCTCCGTCTAACACTTTCATGGATTGAGGAAAACCTTCACCAATCTTACCCAATAAGTTTTCTTTCGGAATTCTGCAATCACTAAAAATCAGCTCAGCAGTTTCAGAAGCTCGCATTCCCATTTTATCTTCTTTCTTTCCTGACGTAAACCCTGGAGTTCCCTTCTCTACGATGAATGCAGACATTCCGTGAGAATCTCCCTTTTCTCCAGTCCGAGCAATAACAACTGCTATATCTCCTGAAATAGCATGCGTTATAAAGTTTTTTGCTCCATTTAAAACGTAAAAATCACCATCTTCTACTGCAGTAGTATTCATTCCTCCTGCATCAGAACCTGTATTATGCTCTGTTAAGCCCCATGCTCCGATGTGTTCTGCAGTAGCTAATTTTGGCAAATATTTTTTCTTTTGCTCTTCGTTTCCGAATGCCAGAATATGCCCTGTACACAAGGAATTATGAGCTGCAACAGACAAACCTATTGAACCACAAACTTTTGCTATTTCAGTTATCACTGTAATGTATTCATGATAACCAAAACCTGATCCACCGTATTCTGTTGGCACCAAAACCCCCATCATACCTAATTCTCCAAGTTGTTTGAAAATATGAACAGGAAATTCTTGTGATTCATCCCATTTCATTAAATCTGGTCGAATGTGCTTTTCAGCAAAATCTCTCGCCATTTGAGCGATCATCGTTTGGTTCTCTGTGTAGTTAAAATCCATAATTAATAATTGACTAATCCTGTTATGTTATTATTGTATTTAGAAAGCACCTCTACTCCATTTAAAAAGTCTAGCACTACTAAAAATGAAAAACCAGCAACATGTGCTTTTTGTTTTAAAACAATTTCTGCCGCAGCGGCAGCAGTGCCTCCTGTGGCAAGCAAGTCATCGTGAATAAGAATATTAGCGCCTTCTTTGATGGCGTCAGCATGAATCTCAATTTCTGCTGAACCATATTCTAAGTCGTACTTATAAGATACTGTTTTGTAAGGTAACTTACCTTTCTTTCTTACTGGAATAAATGCAACTCCTAACTCTTGTGCAATCATCGGTCCCCAAAAGAACCCGCGACTCTCTACACCCATAATAGCGTCCACCTTGGCTCCTTTCATTTGCCGAACAAACTCCTTTGTAATTGCAGAAGTCAATTCAGCATTTGCTAAAATGGGGGTAATATCCTTAAATATAATACCTTCTTTAGGAAAGTCTTTTACATCGCGGATAGCTGCCTTAATTTGTTGTTCAATCATTTTAAATATCCCTTTTTAAGGAGTTGCAAAAAAACGAAATTTAAGGGAATTTATAGCTCTAAGTATGGCTTTACTTTTTGAAAAATAGAATCATTAATAATTACAATATTTTTCAAATCTTCTAGCTGCCTATACTTCCCATGTTGCTCTCTGTAGTTAACAATTACGTTTGCATATTTCCAATAAATATAAGGATGTGCTTTTAGCTCGTCCTTCGCAGCGGTATTTATATTAATCTTTCTAATCGTTGTTGGCTTAAAAACCAGTTGTGTGTCGAGTCGAAGTAAGGTCTCCTCTTTTAATCCATACACCTCTTTTAGCTGTTCTTTTGAAATGAAACCTCCTAGCTCTTCTCTTCTTTTTACAATCATGTTCGCTAAAAAATCTCCTATTCCATACAAGCTTTTAAACGCTGCAGTGTCTGCTTCGTTAATATTTACTTTTGGGTAAACTCTATCCTTTCTCTCGTACTTTTTCTTCTCCCATCTGGGAGCGTTATTAGCAGTCTGAACTTCTTTTTCAGGCAATAAAATATGTGGCGAAAGCTTTTCGTGTAGTTCATCGTTAATGACGTACACTTTTCTAAACTGCTCTTTGGATTTAAATCCACCTATTATGGACTTGTAACTTAAAAGCGATTGCGCTTGCTTTTCACTTAATCCAAACTTTTCCCAATCTTCCACTCTCAATTCGTTAGGATTAAAGTCACTCAACTCTGCTAGGTTTTCAGAAATATTCCTTTCTTTAAGGTTTTCTTCTTTTTCTTCTGCCAAAGATTGTGCTTCCTGAAGGCTGTCTACAATGGCAGTTAATTCAGAGACATCTCTTTGCTCTAAGGAAACTTGAGGATAGTAAGTGATAAGTAAAAAACGACCAACTGCGAGAAGAGTAATCAAAATGATTAAGGAAATTATCCCTGCTCGTTCTATCTTACTGAAATAAAAATATTCTTTCAGTCGATTTTTCATGTATCAATCTATCACTAAGTTTCCATTAGTAACTGTTCCACAGCCGTTCAATACAACATTTTGATTGTTAAAAGTAGAGTCTGTTATAGATACTGCTTCTCTGGATTTGTTAAAATCAGATGACCCTACTCCGTAATAAATAACTTCGGAGACGTTGTTCTTATTTGGTGTGGAGTTCAGCACTTGAATCGTATCTATTGCTCCATTGCTAGGTTGTACTTTAAAATATTCGAATTCATTACCTGCAACTCCATAGTAAAGCGTATCGTTTGAAGCAAAGACCTTGCTCCCTGACAGTTCAATTACTAACGACGTGAAATCATTTCGAAAGAGATTAAGACTTACGTCTTGATTCAACTCTATGTCATCTATCAACGTTTCAAATCCGGTAGACTTTACCAAGAGCAAACTCCCCGAACCTAAATCTTCTTCATCCAATTCGTACGTGAACCTTAAGGAGCCATCTGCTGCTGTAATCCCGCTCCCTAGAATAATTTGAGAGCTAAAACTTCCCTCAACATTTGACTTTAGCGCTATTTCAACATTAGGCAATGGAGAGGCGCAATCTTGAAATACGAAGCCCGAAACTAAATTCACCCTTGTATTTTCTTTACACGAAGTAGCTAAAAGTAATACAGCAATGACCATCGCTGAGTATTTTCTCATTATTTAAATTTTTTGATTGCACCACTTTTAACCCGTGAAAAGTAGGAAGCCATGTCTTCCTTCACTTCCTTAGACATAATAACCAAGCCAATTATGTTTGGAAACGCCATTCCTAAAATCATCAAGTCTGAAAAGTCTAAAACCGCACCCAAACCAACGGATGAACCAATTACAACGAATACCAAAAAGATAAACTTGTACGAATAGTCTGCTGCTTTACTGTTTCCGAATAAGTAACTCCAAGCTTTCAAACCGTAGTAAGACCAAGAAATCATAGTGGAAAATGCAAATAAGAAAATTGCTACTACAAGAACACCACTAAACCAAGGAAATACACTTCCAAATGCCTCAGATGTCAACTCTGCCCCTTCCAAACCGCTAGTGCCGTCTGCAAATCCGGTAAAGATTAATACTAAAGCTGTCATGGTACACACTACAACTGTATCCACAAATGGCTCTAACAAGGCAACAATTCCCTCACTTACCGGCTCATTTGTTTTAGATGCGGAGTGAGCGATGGATGCAGAACCAACCCCAGCTTCGTTCGAGAAAGCTGCTCTTTGAAACCCAACGATTAAGACTCCAATAATCCCTCCTTTCAACGCAGGAGCATTAAATGCTCCGTTGAAAATTTCTGCCAATACAGAACCAATATTCTCGAAGTTCATTCCAATGATGACTATTGAAAAGGTTACGTATAACACAGCCATAAAAGGAACAATTTTGTCCGTTACTTTGGCGATACTCTTGATACCACCAATAATAACAACTCCAACTAGAATTGCTAAAATAATTCCGAAGTACAGTCCACTATCTTGCAATGATGGGAAGGTGCTAGAAAGTTGAGCAAATGCCTGATTCGCTTGAAACATATTTCCCCCACCGAAAGAGCCGCCGATGCACAATATTGCAAATACTACAGCCAACACTTTTCCTAGGCCGCCTAAATTTTTCTTCTTTAATCCTTCACTAAGGTAATACATTGGGCCACCTGATATTTCACCATTATCTGCAACTCTTCTGTATTTAACACCAAGAGTACATTCAACAAACTTGGAAGACATACCGATTAATCCAGCTATAATCATCCAAAAAGTAGCACCAGGTCCACCTAACGTTATTGCCACTGCAACACCCGCTATATTTCCTAAACCTACTGTTGCTGAAAGTGCTGTTGTCAGTGCTTGGAAGTGTGAAACCTCTCCATCATCCTTAGAATTTGGATCTGAAAACTTACCTGCTACTAATTGCAATGCATGCTTAAATCCCCTAATGTTGACAAACTTCATTCGAAGTGTAAAGAAAATTGCACCAACTACCAACCAAACAACAATAAATGGAATACCCTTTTCCTGTTTGTCACCATTTGGGTGTAAAACCGGCTTTGGAGAGTCAAAAATAATTGACGCTAAATTTTCTGCCCCAACCTGTATGACATCTTCAATGTTATCTGCATCGTAAATAACTTTGCCTTCGATTATGTTGTGTCTGAGTTTTCCACTTGCATTGGCGTATATTTTTACATCTCTTTCGTTGTCCTGTGTCACGACAGCGATAAAGTCTCCTTTCTTTACCTGCTCTCCTTCTGCAACGATCCACTGCTTTAATACAATCTTGCTAATATCGTCACTCGACCAACCTGCAGCTTTTACATTTTTCAAATCTGCATAAACTACCGGATCATATATTTTCAATGCAGAAAAAGGATCCCAAAACAAAAAGCTGGACATGCCGTTCACAATCGGAACGAAGACAGCGTTAATTTTTTCCTCAGGAGATTCTGTTTTCACAGTCCCTTCTAATGTTTGAGATGTACCGTCGGCGTCCGTAACAATTACAGAAAATTGACTCCCCTCCGTCAACCCTTCACAGTTAATGGATTTTAGTGGTGTGTCTTGACTTGACCATTTATAAGTAAAAGGAGCTGTTCCTCCTGAAACCAAAACGTATGCTTGTCCATCATCAATTTCATTAGAAGGGTTTTCAACTTTCAACTCTGCTTTAAAATCAGCAGAAAAAACGGTAAATGAAAAGACGGTAAGAATTAAACTTAGGACATTCTTCAGCATGGAAAGTATTATTTTTTGATAAGTGAACAAATATAAGAAAGCAAAGGTGACTAAGAAAGCGTCATTTTTTCAATTGGGACTCGAGAAATTTAATTCCTTCTTCAAAGCTCACCGGATCATAACCAAGAGTATTAATTGCTTTGTCTAAAATAAACCCAGTTTTTGGGGGCCTTTTTGCAGCTTGGTTTAAAGATGCTGAGGAAATCTCCTCAATGTAACTTTCGTCTAAGTTATAATACCTCGCCACCCTTCTCACTAGTTCAACAATACTCATGGTGTCTTTTCCAGACAGGTTAAATACTCCTTCCGCTTCTTGTTCGGCGATTAAAATACAACCTTTTGCCAAATCCTCAGCTAAAGTAGGCGATCGAAATTGATCATTGACGATAGTCAACTTCTGCTTTTTCTCCAAGGCGCTTTTTGCCCAAAGTACAATATTAGAACGACTCATGTCCTCCACTATACCGTAAACGATAATAGTTCTAGCTATGCTCCACTTGCAATTGGAATTTTGCAATACTTTTTCTGAAGCTAATTTAGATTCTCCATAATAACTTAAAGGGTTCGGTTGATCAGACTCTTTATAAGGACCTGCCTCTCCGTCAAAAATAAAGTCGGTGGACAAATGTATTAAATGCGAACTGTGTTTCTCTGAAGCTTTGATTAAATGCTCCACTGCTGTTACATTAAGCTCCCAGCAGCCCTCTTTATCTCCTTCACAAGCATCCACATTGGTCATGGCAGCAGTGTTAATAATCACATCAGGTTGGTACAAATCGAAAACTCTCATCACATCTTTTTCAGAAGTAATGTCCATTGCTTCATAAGTAAAACTTGTAATCTTTGAAATTCTGTTTGCTCCTCTAGAAGTAGCAATCAGATCAAACTTATCGCTAATGGCTAGCTGAGCAACCAACTTTTGACCAAGTAAGCCATTCGAACCAGTAATTAATATCTTCTTTTTCATTCCCATTTCAATAATTTCTCTACTTGGTTTTTCATTCCTAAAACAAACACCTTTGAACCCTCGCAAATTAGTTCATCTGGAGAAGGGTTAAGAATGTACTTCCCCTCCTTATTTTTTAACCCAATAATATTTGCTCCCGATCTTTTTCTAATGTGCAAGTCTGCAATAGATTTATTTTTAAACTCCGCCGGCAAACTATCGTAACTAATTTCCTCTAGCGAAATATTTTCATCCTGACCAGAAAGATGGTTCAAAAACTCAACTACATCAGGTTTTATGACTAACGACGCCATATGTGTGCCACCTACCTTGTCGGGCATTACCACATTGTTGGCACCTGCCATTCTTAACTTTTTATCTGACGAATCCTTAGATGCTCTGCTAATGATTAGAAGATTTTTATTCATTTCTCGCGCGGTTAATACCACAAATACATTATCCGCATCTTCAGGAAGAGTAGTAATTAATGCTTTTGCTTTAGAAATACCAGCTTCAACTAAAACCGCATCCTCTGTGGCTTCCCCTTCCAAGTAGTTGTTGCAATTTTCCGATATTGCCTCATTAATAACTTCAGGGTCATTCTCAATGAGAACGTATTCTTGGCCAGACGCTTCTAACTCTTGTACAATTTGTTTGCCGTTCCTTCCGTATCCGCAAATGATAACATGATTCTCCAATCTTTTTATCTTTTTCACTTTTCTTAATTCTAATAAATGCCTAGTAAACTCCCCATCAATCAAGTACAACGAAATTGCGCTAAGTGCGTAAGCAAATGTACCAAAACTGAAAACGATTAGTCCCATCGTAAAGTATCGCCCGGCTTCACTCAGTGGTTGAACCTCTTGGTAACCTACCGTAGATATTGTAATTATGGTCATGAACAAGGCATCTCCAAAAGAGTAACCTTCAATAATAGAGAAACCAAGTACCCCGCAAATAATAATTAAAACAACAATAAAAGAAGCTATATAAAGCTTCTTGAATCTCTTGTAATAGGTCATTTCGTTAAATTAAATGTCCCATATGGTTTTGCGCTTCTTCATCTTAAACATGTATTTATGTTCTAAAACAAAAGCCATCGGCAGGTATAAAATAAAAGGTGAGCCAAGCGTTAGAAAAGAAAAGTAAATGAAAAACTTTCGAATGTTGGCCGACGGTAAACCTAGCTTTTGGCCCCACCATGCGCACACTCCGAAAGCATAGCGTTCAAAGAAATATTGGATTCTATTAATCATTTTTTGCTGGCTTTAAAATTGAATTTCCGATGGCGCAAGTTAAACATTTTTTATTCCTACAATCTTCGTTTCTGAGTTGAATCAATGCCTGCGAGTCAAAAGCAGAAGTAATTGGCATGCCTAATTCTTTCCACTTTTTAGTGATAGAGTTTCTTTCCCAATTAATTGCTTGTAAAAATTCTATGGCTTTATCTTTAATTGTTTCGTCCGCTGTGTGCTTTCCATAATTGAATAAAATAGGAATAACGACATTGATTAATATAATATCAATGGAAGAGGCTCCTAAACTTTTACGCTGGCTTTTACTTGCAGGAACATCAAATCGATAATGAGTATCAAAATAAGAATGGGCTTCCACTTTAAACAAACCTTGAAGTTCTTGGATATTCTTAGCTTCTAAAATAGCCTGAAAAAGGTTCGGGTTTTTAACAAACAACCCCACAAACTGAGCTATTCTAATTGTAGGAAAATTAGAAGGTCGCATTCTCATAAATTTCCAAATGCTCATTTCTAGCGGCTGTAAACTATATTTATTGGCTAAGAATACATATTCCTTCTGCAGGGAAACAGGGAAGCTCCCATTCAATTCTTTATGAAGGAAACCGGCTTGTCCAAAGAACAGGGCTAATAGTTGTTCTTTATTCGCTCTATGTTTCCTAATTAGGTTAAACTCTATCGAGTTGGCCAATAATTCAAAAGGAACAGCATTGACCTTGAATCCGAAGTACTTTGCTAATAATTGATACAGTGTTGCCTCCCAATCTTTCTTACGAAGCTTCAAAATCTGATTTAATCGATTGGATTTAGATTCCAAGCGTTCCACCAACTTTCGTTCCATGGTTTGAACTTTCACAAACTCATCAACCCCGGCTATTTCCGATTCACAAGGAATCCAGCTCTTCGCATTTTGTAAAATTTCAAATTTGTCAAATATAGACTTCTTCACCAACCCTTTCAGCTCCATTGTTGGAACACGCTCTCCGTTCTCTTGCAACACCGGCTGATCGTCTTCCCAAACTACGTGTAATATAATTTTGCTATAAGCGACATCGTTCTGGTGGTTGTGCTTGAACCAGTCGCTTGAGCTTTTATGAATCTCTATATTTCCCACCCATAAAGTGGAACCAATTCGAATTTGACCATTAAAAAAGTCAGGTCCAGAGTCAAAATTTTGAGTTCCAGATTTAATAATTATTAATTTTTCCCCTTCTGTGGTCTGAAGGTCTTTAGAATTGAACAGTTGAAAATTCCAAACGTAATGCAGTAGATCTTCGTTCATTGGTAACGAAGATAATTATTTTGATTTATTCGACAAACGTTTTAACTTTCCATCTCGATAAATTTCCTTTCGTTCGGTTTTAAATCCAACATCAACCTTCCACACAATCCCCTTTTCCTATCTAGAAATTCATCAAAATACCTTTACAATTTCTAGGTTACAATTTGATTACGGTGACTTTAGAGAAGACCGCCTAGTTCACTCGTATGCGAAAAAACTAACGGACTTTATGGTTTTAGGAATATCCTATTATCATTATCTTCCTCAAAGCCGTATGACTTTTAATGACCGAATGGTCTAAAACGGAGATAGAACAGAAAAACTTGAACACAACTTTATATAGCCTATCTTTTCGATAAGATTTCTGCCATTTCTTGCTGAATACTCTTCGCAACCGCAGCACTGGCGTCTGCAAAATTCTCTCCACTGTCAGCATATAGAATCCCACGGGAAGAGTTGATCAATAGACCACAGTCTTGATTCAACCCGTAATTGCATACTTCGGACAAACTGCCTCCTTGTGCTCCAACACCCGGAACCAATAGAAAATGGTTGGGAATTATTTTTCTAATGTTTATCAAGGACTCTGCTTTGGTAGCTCCAACCACAAACATCAAGTTCTCCTCGTTACCCCAAGAAGAAGAGGTTCTGAGTACTTTTTCATATAACAGTTCCCCATTTTTAAGTTCAGAAAACTGAAAGTCATACGCTCCTTTGTTCGATGTCAATCCTAATACAATCCCCCATTTTCCCGAATGCGAGAGAAATGGTGTCACGGAATCTTCTCCCATATATGGAGCTATCGTAACAGAATCAAAGTTATAGGTTTCAAAAAAAGTCTTAGCATACATATTCGCTGTGTTGCCAATATCTCCACGTTTTGCATCTGCAATCGTAAAAATGTCTCTTGGAATATAATCTAATGTTGCCTTTAGGGTTTCCCAACCTTCCAAGCCCATACTCTCGTAAAAAGCAATGTTTGGCTTGTATGCTACACAGTAGTCTTTTGTAGCATCAATTATCCGCTTATTGAACTCTAATATAGGGTTCTCAAACTCTAATAAATGTTTAGGAATTTTCTCTAAATCAGAATCTAATCCTACACAAAGAAAAGACTGTTTCGCATTAATATGGTTGATGAGTTCTCGTCGATTCATTAGTTTACTGCATTTTCATCTCGTAAACCCTCTTTCATTTTTTCAGCATTCGCAGCCATTCTTAAGCCTTCTATAACAGCTCCTAGGTCTCCATTTATAATTGCATCTAAATTATAAAGAGTAAGGTTTATTCTATGATCTGTAACTCTACCTTGTGGATAGTTATAGGTTCTAATTTTTGCAGATCTGTCTCCTGTGGAAACTTGTGATTTTCTCTCCGCTGCAATTTCCTTTTCTCGTTTTTCTACCTCTGCTTCATAAATCCTTGATCGCAACACCTTCATTGCTTTTTCGTAGTTTTTCAACTGTGAACGACCATCTTGACATTCTACCACCGTATTGGTAGGTATATGTGTCAACCGGACTGCTGATTCTGTTTTGTTAACGTGCTGCCCTCCTGCACCCGAAGCTCGATACGTATCCTTTTTAATATCTGATGGGTCGATTTTAACATCCACTTCTTCCGCTTCAGGTAAAACAGCTACCGATGCTGCGGAAGTGTGAACTCTACCTTGTGTCTCCGTTTGTGGAACTCGTTGAACACGATGCACACCCGATTCGTATTTCATAATCGCATATACATTCGCTCCAGAAACTTCGAAACTTATTTCCTTAAATCCTCCTGACGTTCCTTCATTCATAGTCATTACGTCGTGCTTCCACCCTTGATTATCAATGTATTTTATATACATTCGATATAAATCTCCAGCAAAAATACTTGCTTCATCTCCTCCTGCGCCCGCTCTGATTTCAATAATTACATTCTTGTCGTCATCCGGATCTTTCGGAATCAACATTACTTTTATCTCTTCTTCTAATACTTCCTTACGTTTTTGCAATTCATCAAATTCCATTTTTGCCATTTCACGGAACTCTTCATCTTTCTCTTTAGACAAAATTTCTCTCGAAGAAGTTATATTCGCTAATACATTTGTGTATTCATCGAATGCGTCTACAATAACCTTCAAGTCGCTATACTCTTTGTTTAGTTTCACATAGCGATTCATGTCCGCAATAATTTCCGGGTCCACTATTTGCTGTGAAACATCGATCCACCTGTCTTTTATCGACTGTAACTTTTCTATTAAACTACTCATCTATTAATATTCAAATGTTCCGTAAGGTGACTTTATTGTCAACTTTTTAGACTCTGCGACTTCCACTCTTCCAACAATTTTTGCCTCTACATTAAACTTTTGGGAGATTGCAATAAGTTCTTCCGCCGTCTCTTTTGACACGTACAATTCCATTCTGTGTCCCATGTTAAACACTTTATACATTTCTTCCCAAGGAGTTTTCGATTCCTCTTGAATCAACTTAAATAAGGGTGGTAATTCAAAGAGATTATCCTTAATGACATGAACATTGTCAACAAAATGCAGAACCTTTGTTTGAGCGCCTCCACTGCAATGCACCATTCCATGTATGGAACTCCTGTGCAATTTCAACATTTCCGCGATTATTGGTGCATATGTTCTAGTTGGTGAAAGTACCAGCTTGCCTGCATCAATTGGAGAACCATCAACTTGATCTGTTAATTCCTTACTCCCCGAGTAAACTAAATGGGAAGGAACTGCCGCGTCGAACGATTCTGGAAATTTTTCCGCCAAATACTTGCTAAAAACATCGTGGCGAGCAGAGGTCAATCCGTTACTTCCCATTCCACCATTGTACTCCGTTTCGTAGGTTGCTTGACCAAAAGATGCTAAACCCACAATAACATCCCCATCTTGAATGTTGTGGTTAGAAATCACATCTTCTTTCTTCATTCTGGCGGTTACCGTTGAATCTACAATTATAGTTCGCACCAAATCTCCAACATCTGCTGTTTCTCCGCCTGTGCTGTAAATACCTATTCCATGAGAACGTAAATCCTTTAAAATCTCTTCGGTTCCATTGATAATTTCAGAAATTACTTCACCAGGTATAAGATTCTTGTTTCTTCCAATAGTTGAACTTAGAAGAATATTATCCGTGGCACCTACGCAAAGTAAATCGTCAATATTCATGGTGATTGCATCCATGGCGATCCCTTTCCAAACGGAAATATCTCCAGTTTCTTTCCAATACATGTAAGCCAATGCAGATTTTGTCCCTGCTCCATCTGCGTGCATAACGACGCAGTGTTCGTCGCTCCCTGTTAAATAATCGGGTACTATTTTACAAAATGCTTTTGGGAACAAACCCTTATTCACATTTTTAATGGCATTGTGAACGTCCTCTTTGTCCGCAGAAACGCCTCGTAATGTATACCTTCCTTTCTCCATTTTATGCTATAAAAAAACATCCAATTTCAATAAGAAAATGGATGTTTCAGTTTTTTGATTTATATATCTATTGTTCCCCGTCTGACTCTTCTTCCACTGGAATGGCCTCTTCTCCTTCACCTACTGCAGGCTCAGGCTCATTTTGACTTTCGTCTACTGGTTGCACAGCAGGAACAAAATCATCTCTAAGAATACTAAATTCTGTTCTACGATTCGCCTGATGAGCAGCTTCTCTCTCTTCTTCTGAAGCAAGCTTTGCTATTACATCATCAGATATCAACAAATTGGTTTCACCATATCCTTTAGGTACCATTCTAGCAGGATCAATTCCACGTCTAACCAAGTAACCTACCGCTGAGTCTGCTCTTTTTTGAGACAGGATCTGATTATAATCATCCCCTCCTCGACTATCTGTATTTGCTCGTAATTCAACTACCAATTTAGGGTTATCCGCTAAAATCTTATACAAGAACTCTAATGAATCTGCTGCTTGTGGTGTAATGTTTGCTTTGTTGAAAGGATATACAATTTCAGGAAGTTTAATGGCTTTCTCTGTTATTGGTTGTAATTCGTACAAATGAGCAAATATTTTCGACTCTTCTACATTCACTGTTGTTTCTTTTCCCTTAGCCTTTAAATAACTTGGCTTAGAAACAGTAAGCTGATAAGAAGTATTCTTATTAATATAATAGGCATCTCCGTTTTGCCCAAACTCAAAAGTTCCATCGGCAGCCGTTTGGACCTCAGCAGAGCTTCCATCCGTTCCGATTAATTTTACATTTGCTGCTACCAAAGGCTCCCCAGTTTCCAAGTCTTTTACCAAACCTTTCAACACAAAAAGAATTGGAGGTTCACTAAATTGCCAAAGATCATCTTTACCTCTTCCACCTTCTCTGCTTGAACTGAAAAATCCTTTATTCTTGTTTCCATCGAAAGTAATTCCAAAGTCGTTTGCACTAGAATTTATTGGAGCTTTTAAGTTTTCGACTTTCCCCCATTGAGCATCGCCTAACTTTTCAGCGGAAAAGATATCCAATCCACCCATGCCGACATGGCCGTCTGAAGCAAAATACAAGGTTCCATCTTCTTTAACAAATGGAAACATCTCGTCTCCAGATGTATTAATTTCTGGTCCTAAATTAATTGGTGCACCCCACTTTCCTCTAGACTCCTCTCTGATGTACCAAAGATCTTTACCTCCTTGTCCCCCATCCATGTCCGAAGCAAAAATAAGTATTTCGTCATCTGGCGTTAGTGCCGGGTGACCCACAGTTGCACTATCTGATGCAATAGCGATAGGTTCCGGCGTAGCAAATTTTACACCTTGCCTTTTAGCGCTCAATATCTGGCACCCCATATAACCATTTTTCTCAACTCTGCATCTCGTAAAGTACATCGTGTTTCTTCTTGCATTCACCACTACTCCACCTTCACTGTCCTCTGTATTTACGCCTTCGCCTTCTACTAATACAGGCTCACTCCATTTTCCTTTCTTATCTCTTTTACTGATATACAAATCTGCAAAATTACCTCCAGTAACGTCAGAAGTATTAGACCCTGTTGATCCTTCTCTTGTGGAAGTGAAAATCATCTCATCGTTCTTTCGATCTGAGAACGCAGGACTGTAATCGTAAAATTCCGAATTTAATAATATCGCAGGTTCTACAATAAGAGCTCCTGGATTATCCGCCCAACTTTGGGCTTGTTCTGCCGCTTCAATTCCTTTTTTACCTCGATCATCCGAAGGAACGTCTGCTGCATATTTTTGATAGGCAACCAATGCTTCATCGTACTTGCCATTCATCATCTTCATTTCGGCTAAACGCAAATTTGCAGTTGGATCAGCATACTGGGCGATAATTGACTTATCATACCAAACTTCAGCTTGCATTGGCTGGTCACTTAGTCGATAAGCTTCCGCAATTTTAAAGATGATCTGCGCCTTTACATCTCTAGCGGGCTCCTTCACATAAGCTTTTTTGTATAGCTCAATTGCCTCGAAATATTTCTCTTCCTGCATTAATGCTTTATCCGCATCCTCTAAGTAACTTTTCTGCGCTACAGTGTGTAAGCTGAAAAGACAAAAAAGAAAAGATAAACCAACAACTTTCAATATCTTCATCTATGTCTGGTATTTGAATTCAATGGCTGCTAAAATAAACAAAATTTCCTTGAATTTATTCTAATTATACTTCGAAAAGTAGCTATATTTCGAGTAATGCAATTTTAACACGCATTTTTGCCTAATGGTTAAACAGCATTTCTCTGTACTTTGGTAAAGGCCACATTTCATCATCTACCATCAGTTCAAGTTTATCAACACTGTATCTGATTGTATCAAACATTGGTTTTACGATATCTGCGTAATCATTTGCCTTCTGTTTTGGATCTTCTAACTTATTAATACGTTTTCTTTCTAAAATCATCTTTTCAGTGACTTCTTGTACCGTTTTAACGTGCCTAGAGATTCCTTTGATCATCTCCAACTGAACAGAAGCTGCGTCCTTAAATTCTGCTGCGCTAAAGATATCTTTCAACCCTTGAACGTTCTTAATTAATTGATTTTGATAGTTTAATGCAGTTGGTACGATATGACTTTGGGCTAAGTCTCCAATAATTCTAGCTTCAATTCGAATTAAGTTAGTGTATAACTCATATGCTATTTCTTGACGAGCAAGGGTTTCCTTGTGTGTCATAACATTTAGACCTTCGTACAATGCCAATGTTTGCTTAGATGCCATTTCAGCAATTGCAGCGGGAGTCGTTCGTAAATGAGATAATCCTCTTTTTTCAGCCTCTTCAATCCAGGCATCACCGTAACCGTTTCCTTCAAATCGGATGTTCTTAGAACTTATGGTGTACTTCTTTAATATTCTAAAAATCGCTTCGTCCTTTTTAACTCCTTCTTTAATCAACTTGTCAACATCAACCTTAAACTCATTAAGCTGCTTTGCAACAATTGAGTTAATTACTATCATCGCAGAAGAACAGTTTGCTGAAGATCCTATCGCCCTGAATTCAAACTTATTTCCTGTAAAAGCAAATGGCGACGTCCTATTTCGATCGGTGTTATCCAATAATATTTCAGGAATCTTTCCGATGTTCAACTTCAACTCTGTTTTCTCTTCTGCTGTAAGCGCCTTACCGTCTTTTACCTTGGAAACCAACTGATCCAACATCTTAGTGAGCTCTTCTCCAATAAATACGGAGATAATTGCAGGTGGTGCTTCGTTTGCGCCAAGTCGGTGCTCATTCCCTGCGGTTGCCATACAAGCTCTTAATAATCTTTCATTATCATGAACAGCCTTGATGGTATTTATCAAAAAGGTAAGAAATTGTAAATTGGATTTAGGATTTTTTCCGGGGCTTAGTAAGTTCACTCCTGTATTTGTAGAAAGTGACCAGTTGTTGTGTTTCCCGGATCCATTTACATTCGCGAATGGCTTCTCGTGCAACAATACTCGAAAATTGTGCTTTCTTGCTATCTTTTCCATCATATCCATCAATAACTGGTTATGATCGACGGCTAGGTTTGCCTCCTCAAATATTGGGGCAAATTCATATTGATTTGGAGCAACTTCATTGTGGCGAGTTTTCAATGGAATACCCAACTTCATGCACTCAATTTCTAATTCTACCATGAAAGCGTGTGCCCTTTCAGGAATACTCCCAAAATAGTGATCGTCTAACTCTTGTCCTTTTGCAGGAATGTGTCCAAACACTGTTCTTCCTGTTAATACTAAATCAGGCCTGGCAGTGAATAATGCTTTGTCCACCAAAAAGTACTCTTGCTCCCATCCTAATGTGGCGCTCACTTTTCTAACATTCTTGTCAAAATATTTACAAACATCCACTGCAGCCTTATCCACTGCACTTAATGCTTTTAACAAAGGAGTTTTATAATCCAAAGCTTCACCCGTATAGGAAATGTAAATAGTCGGAATACAGAGTGTATTTCCTATTATGAATGCGGGAGAACTTGGATCCCAAGCTGTATATCCTCTTGCTTCAAATGTATTTCTAATCCCTCCATTGGGCAAACTTGATGCATCCGGCTCTTGCTGCGCCAGCTGGCCTCCATCAAATCTTTCTATGACGCTATTTCCTTCACTTGTTTCGAAAAATGCGTCGTGTTTTTCTGCGGTCGTCCCGGTTAATGGCTGAAACCAGTGTGTATAATGAGTCACATCTCTTTCCATGGCCCATGCTTTCATTGCAGAGGCAACTGAGTTCGTTATTTTTCGATCTATGGTTTTACCCTCCTCTATGGTCTGCATAACTTGACTATAGATATCCTTTGACATGTATTCGGCCATCACGTTTTTATCAAAAACGTTCATGCCATAGTAGTCAGAAATTTTATTCGAAGGTGCTTCAACAATTCTAGGGGTTCTAGACATGGAAGCCTCTAAAGCTTTAAATCGGATAGTTGCCATTTCTGGATTTTTAAGTTAAGCGGCAAAAGTATTAAACTTAACAATCTCAACTCTATTAAAAGGAGTTATTTTATTAACACCCCCTAAAAAAACAACCTCTCCTTACCTGAAACTGCATTTTACTTGAACAACCCCCTTAATTTTCGGCCATTATTGAAAAATAAACATAAAACACATAAAAGAGTATTAAAAAAACTCCTTTCCATCGTCCTATTTTTTTTCCAAAAAGCATAATTGGTAATAGCAGAAGAGATATCCCCAATAAGAAATAAACGTCAAACTGATTAATACTATCTGAAATAGTTAAAGGATGGACTACAGCCGTAATTCCTAGTATCGCGAAAATGTTAAATATATTGGACCCAATTAAGTTTCCGATAGAAATATCAGTTTCCTTTCTGATTGCTGCCATTGCTGAAGTGACTAGCTCCGGTAAACTAGTTCCAAATGCTACGATGGTTACTGAAATTAACTTTTCACTTACCCCTTGGCTTTTAGCTATACTTACAACTGAAGTAATTAACCACTCGGCGCCAAAATAAAGGGCAACCATGCCAAGGGCTAGAAAAAGAATATCCTTGTACGCCGGGTTTCCAGCATTTAATTCTTCTGCCTCGCTTTCTGCCGCTAACTGGACACCTTCTCTGCGTGAACGCCGAATCAACCAAAAGGTAAACAGACTTAGAATGGATATGAATATTGTTCCTTCCCACCAAGAAACTACTCCGTTCATGGCGAAAAAGTAAAACAAAAAGGTAGCTAAAATCATCAACGGCCAATCAATTCTTAAGCTATCTCGATTTACTACTATGGGAAAAATCAAAACGGTTATTCCTAAGACTAACCCAATATTGGAAATATTAGATCCAACCACTGCTCCAACGCTCACGTCGGGATAACCGTCTAAAACAGCACTTAAACTAACCAGTAATTCCGGAGCAGAAGTTCCGAAAGAAACAACCGTCATTCCAACAACCAAAGGAGATATTTTTGCTTTTAAGGCGATACTGACTGCTCCGCGCACCAAAAATTCTCCTCCTAGCACCAGTGCGATTAGGCCTAATACAAGCCACAAGTACTCCATCTACGGTTTATCTTTTTTGTCCGATTTAATGTTCTTCGTTACGTCTACTTGATCTGTAACTTCTTTGGATGTTTTTCTAATCTCTTCCTGAATGTCACTTGTTGCATTCTTGAAATCACGAATTCCTTTACCCAAACCTCTCGCTATTTCAGGAATCTTCTTTGAACCGAAAAGCAAAACAAGCACCAGACCTGCAAATATTAACTCCTGTGTAGATAAAAATAGTAATGTCATACATTTCAAATAGAGTGCAAAAGTAACAAAAAAGCCTCGTCTGCATATGGCAAACGAGGCTTTCAGATGATAAGTATCTAATTTATTTTTTAGCTTTCTCCACTACTTTCTTTGTAAGGTCAACCACTATTGGAGTTGCCACACAAAGCGAAGAATAAGTACCTACTGCCACACCGATCATAAGTGCAAATGCAAATCCTCGAATTACTTCTCCACCAAAGATGAAGATCATAAGCAATACAAAGAAAGTAGAAAGTGATGTATTAATAGTTCTACTCAGCGTGCTGTTTAATGCCTCGTTAACCACTTCTTCCATATCTCTCTTCTTATAGGAGTTTAAGAATTCTCTAATTCTATCAAATACTACAACCGTATCGTTAATAGAATAACCAACTACCGTAAGTATTGCCGCAATAAACGCCTGGTCAATATCTAGCGAGAACGGTAAGATTCCCCAGAATATAGAAAATATAGCAAGAACAATAATAACATCGTGAAAAATTGCGATAACCGCACCTAATCCATACTGCCATTTTCTAAATCGTAATAAGATATAAAGGAAGATTACTACCAACGAGAATAGAATAGCCAATAAAGAAGAATTCTTAATGTCATCCGCAATTGTTGGTCCTACCTTTTGAGAACTTAAAATTTGAGCGTTATCTCCAACTTCTTTTAAACCAGTAATTAGCAATGCCTCCACTTGATCGTCTGCTGTAGGATCTTCACTGTTAATCATGAAACTAGTAGTTATCTTAACTTGGTTATCTGATCCAAAAGTTTTCACTTCAGGTGCAGCTTCAAAAGCTCCAGAAAGCGCATTTCTAACATCTGATGTTGAGACAGACTCATCGAAACTTACCAAGTAAGAACGACCTCCATTAAAGTCAACACCGTACGACAACCCTTTTGTTGCGAAAGAGGCCACCCCGGCTAAAATCACTATCCCTGAAATAACATAGTATGTTTTCCTTTTCGGAATAAAGTTCCAGTTCAAGTTCGTAAATGCATTTTCAGTCCATTTCGTAGAAACGGTAACTTCTTTCTTATTATCCAATCTCCAAGCGAAGATTAATCTCGTAATGAAAATTGCACTAAATAGGGAAGTCAGAATTCCAATTACTAATGTTTTCGCAAAACCTTCAACAGGACCCGTTCCAAAGAACCATAAAATAATACCTGTTAAGATGGTGGTAACGTTTGCATCAATAATGGACGAATAAGCGTTCTTATATCCATCGGAGATGGCAAGTCTGGCGCCTTTGCCTGCTCGCAGCTCCTCTCGAATCCTTTCGTAAATAAGTACGTTAGCATCCACAGAAATACCAATGGTTAACACGATACCTGCAATACCTGGTAAGGTTAAAGCAATATTTGTTGAAGCTATAACTCCCATAATGAAAAATAGGTTAGCCAACAAAGCAATGTCTGAAGCGATACCAGCTTTTCCGTAGTAGAAAATCATGTATAACAATACAATTACCAATGCAACTATAAATGAAAGCAAACCTTTATTAATAGACTCTTGACCCAAAGATGGTCCAACTACGGCTTCTTCTACAATTCTTGCAGGTGCAGGTAACTTACCCGCCTTCAAAATATTTGCAATCAGTTTCGCCTCTTCAATGGTAAAATCACCTGAAATACTCGACACACCGCCGGAAATTTCTTGATTTACATTTGGAAAAGAATAAACGTAGTTATCTAAAACAATGGCAATACTTTTCCCGATGTTGTCAGCGGTAAGTAATTTCCAAGTCTTTGATCCAATCGCACTCATTCTCATGGTAATTTCAGGACTTCCGCCTAACTGGCTAAAATCTTGGAATGCGTCTGTAATTACGTCACCTTCTAAAGGTGCATTACCGTCTCTACTTTTTACTTCAATTGCAATTAATTGTAAAAACTTCTCAGCATCGTCAAAAGGCTTTGCTGTCCATAAAAGCTTTAAATCATTTGGGAATATAGCTGCGATTTCTGGCATTCTTAGGTAAGCATTTACCTTGGCCGTATCCTTAATCGCGGAGTATCCTACAACAGGACCTTCGCCAGGAACATAATTTCCATCGTTGTTCTGATAAATTGCTGGGGAAAGCACCGCAAAAAATGGATTATCCTTTGCAAAGTCTTCAAAAGATTGATCTGAAGCAGCAGATGTTGTATCAGAATCGTCTGCCAATGCATCTAACAACTCATTGCCTTCTTTTTCAACCTGAACAGTATCGTATGTCGTTACTTCTAAACCAGTCTCAACATCAACTTCAATAACAGTGTCAATTTCAAAAGTCTTTTCAGCAACAACGTCTGCAATAGGCTCATTGGTTTCAGTTGAATCTTCACCCGCTTCTTCCGTCTTGTCATTTCCTAGAATCTTGTTCAGTTTGTCATTTGCTTCTGCCAAATAAGGATAAACTTCATTGTTATTAAAAGTTTCCCAGAATTCTAATTTTGCAGTTCCTTGCAACAGTTGTCTAACTCTTTCTTTGTTTTTTACACCAGGTAATTCAACTAAAATTCTATCTGATGCATCTAGTTTTTGAATGTTTGGTTGAGCAACTCCGAATAAATTTACTCTTGTTCTAAGCACTTCAAATGTTCTGTCAAATGCAGCATCCGTCTCTGAAGAAATAAATTCTATTACTTCCTCATCTGTAGCTTCTCTGCTAATCTTGTCTTTATTTTCTAGTGTGTAAAAAATGGAAGTCAATTTCTTACCATTGGCATTTTGTGCCCATGCTTCTGCAAAAAGCGTGACAAAATTATCTTGATTGGACAGTTGCAACTCTTTTGCTTTCGCCAAAGTTGCCACAAATGTTTCGTCTTTACTGTCGGAGGCAAGAGCCCTAACTACTTCAGCAACTGACACCTCTAAAGTTACGTTCATCCCGCCCTTTAAATCCAAGCCTAAATTGATAACATTTTTTGTTACCTCTGTGTATGTTTCTCCTGTTAAAGGATAAACTTCTTCGCTAGCCATTGAATCCAAATACGCTTCTTCTAACTCTATCGAACCGTTCGCATATTCTTTTGCATCATTTTCAACTCCTTGCGCCACCCATGTGTACGACAATTGGTATAAACATGCTAATGAAAGCAATATTATAAATGACCAAATTAAACCTTTGTTTTGCATCTTTTTTATTATAAAATTTTCGTCTTTTTTGAAGCCTGCAAATATAGAATTTCCATATAGAATTACCAATCTATTTCATTTTAATAATAATCCTCAAGAAATTCATCAATTTTATATTCATAAATTTGAACAGGAAGGCAACGAAATGTCTTTCATTTCGTCTATTTCAAACAATCTCAATGAAAAATTCACTTTTACTATTCTTGTCTTTTGCAGCGCCTTTTACCATCTCAGCGCAAATCTATTATTCCGAGGCCTACGACATTGAAGCTTTATCAGAAAATAAAGTTATTGCCCACCCCTTTACAGGAGGTTTTAATAATGCACAGTTTTCCGAAATAGATTTAAATCAAGATGGGATCATGGATTTAATTGTAACAGATCGATTCGGCAACACGGTGCAACCTTTTGTAAATTCGGGAATTCCTGACTCCGTTCACTATACCTTTGCTCCTGAGTATTCTGTTAAGTTTCCTGAAATGGATGAAGTTCTAATTACGAGAGACTATAATGATGATGGGAAAATGGACTTATTTGTTACTGGCAATAGCATTTTACTCTATGAAAATACTAGTACACCTAATGGGGGATTATCCTTTCAGCTAATTGACAAATTACAATCTAGGTACAATCCAAACTCAACCTTTCTAAACAGCCTTAACCCGAATGCTATTAATTACCCTGCAATCGTAGATTTGGAGGGCGACAAGGATATTGATGTTATCTATCGCTCGACCAACCGAACTCTAGATTATCATAGAAATTTTTCGATTGAAAGAAATAATAATTTTAATCCCATCTATGAACGAAAGAACCTTTGCTGGGGTTATATTTCCTTTGCCTTTGCGTCGAACTTCACTTTAGACAGTATTCTTTTAAATGACTGTAAGTTCTATACAAGAGGGGAAAGAACCAAAGGGTTAAAACATTCTGAAGGAATGAGTACAACACCACTTGACATTGACCAAAATGGTAGTATGGACCTAATAACAAGCGATATTGGCACATATCAAATGAAAGTGCTACTTAATGCAGACTCTGCTACCGGCCCATCAAAAGTGAATTCAGAAATATTTAGGATTATTGATTCCTTTCCAAATTACAACGTTCCAATTAAGTTGCTAATGGCAACAGCTTACTTTATCGACTTGAATAATGACGGTAAAAAAGATTTGATTGCAAGTTCTAGTCACTCCAATTCAGCAAACTTAGGGCCATTTTCAAAAGAGGAAATATGGATGTACGAGAACACCTCCTCTAACGGCGGTTATCATTTTGAGCTAAGGACTAAATCATTCTTAAAAGATGAAACCCTAGATTTTGGTAGAAATTCCAAACCATGTTTTATCGATTATAATAAGGATGGTCTAAAAGACTTGCTAATTGGTAATGGAGGTTATTTGGACGAAAACGATTCCAACAAGTTTGTTGAAAGTCTTGCACTTCTTAAAAATATAGGGACGAAAAGCGTTCCAAAATTTGAGTTAATCTCGAAAGACTACCTTTCTTTATCTTCGTTAAATTTTAACTTTATTCGAGGGGAGTTCGCTAATGCAGCACCTGCAGTTGGAGATTTAGACGGGGATGGGGATGAAGATTTTTTATTGTGTCAAAAGAATGGAAAGCTGTATTTATTTGAAGACACCTCTTCCGCTGGGAGGGACGCGGAGTTCAAATTTCATTCAACTCCTTTTCAGGGAATCACAGATATTGCGCCAATTAAATCCATACAATTATTTGATGTTGATAAGGATGGGCTCTTAGATCTTATTACTACTTTCCCTTCCCAAATTTCTTATTTCCCCAACTTTGGAATGGCTCAAATGCCGGTATTCAATATCCCACTCGACTCTATCCTATGGCAGAATGGAAATACTATGAGATACCACATAACTGAGAATTTTAACTATTCCAAGATTTCTATTGGTGATAGCTTGGCTGTCCAAAATGCAACGAACCCTGCCAATAACTCAGCCATAGCGTTGGTTGTAACAAAGGTGGATTCTTTAAACAATTTTATTGATTGCATCAATACGATCCCATTTGGTGTTGGAAGTAATCAATACGATGAAGAAAATTCATCGGCTACCTTAAACTTTTTTAGAAGAACTTGGAAAATAAAAAGGAATGATCAGCTAGCAAATATTGAAAACGTCTTCCTTTTCGAAGATCAGGGGGTCAACCAGTTTTATGCCGGTGGAGTTAACAACACGACTTATAGAATTAATTCTTTTATAGACAGCTTACAACCTATATATAACTCCTCCAATACAGAACAAATAAAGATGGCAAACTATGGAGACAATATGTTTATAAACGGAACAGATTTAAATGGAGATAGTATAATGGATTTGATAGTTGGGTTGAGCACTGGGGGCGTTAAGATATTATATGG